>ERZ1027209.218-NODE-218-length-19470-cov-6.299871_pt1 | contig 19470 bp, 9 predicted proteins | sample MGYA00519269_ERZ1027209 | MGnify/ENA primary metagenome ERZ1027209 (study PRJEB26926, sample SAMN06164733) | human gut metagenome | biome: ENVO:00009003; feature: ENVO:2100002; material: ENVO:00002003 | host: Homo sapiens | place: USA | collected 2012 ... | reverse complement strand
ATATAATATAAGGTAAGTGCCTCACGTTGGCGCGGAGATAATTGAGCCAACAAATGTTTTACTTTTATATTTTCAAAACAACTTTTTTCCTTTTCCAAATATTGATGTTCTACATCATCACCTGCTGCAACGGGATTCAGTTCCTCAACAGCGGTTTCCGACATGAACATCCGTCTGCGAAGTTCATCACATAACTTGTTTTTCAAGGAAATGAGGAGGTATGATTTGAAGTTGTCAATGATACCCAATTCAGCCTTCTTTGTATACAATTTTACAAAGACATCATGAATGCAGTCCTTCAACAATTCTTTGTCAGTAGTTAACTTACATCCATAATTAAATAGAAGATTAATATGCATATCATATAATGTAGAGAATGCACTTACATCTCCAGATTGGAAAGCGGTTACCAAGCAAGCTGTCTTATCATTTAAGTTTTGTTCCATCACAGTATACTAATTATAGGTTGTTTTGATGATGATGCAAAACTAGGGAGGATACGCTACTTTTTTAGGTAATATTTGATTATTGGACCGAAAAAACAGATAACCTGCTGAAAAACATATATGCTAAATAATACAGATTTTCATTAAAAAGGAGAACCAAAATAAGTCCGGTTCTCCTTCCATGTACTAAATTCTATGAAACCAATAAATACAATCTTTGTTCCCCTCTGCTTTAAGCATATATACATCTTTAATATTCAACCGTTTAGCAATCACCGTTATTGCTCCGGTCTTCGGATCAACAGACTTCAATATGTATTTTCCAGGTGATAAATGAACAGGAATATCTGTTGCAGAATGGGAATAAATGATACTTCCAATACCAGATTTTACCAGTTTCTGATACTTATTTGTACCAGTATCCTCCATATCCATAGCAGCCGCATCAGTTAAAAAGCTTTCATCGGCAACCGGAACAACCGGGCAAGAGCCACTTGCCATGAAGACAGCCCAAGCCATATCCGGATAATTCTGCGCATAGTAAGTAACCGCTTTTTCCGGGAACTTCTTACGATATTCACTCACCGCCCGATAAGCTTCATCAAAAGTAACCTTACCTACTTTCATTTTACGGGCATGCTGACGGGGAGCCAGGTTCTTTCCACCTTCGGGAGCATAAAGACCATCCACTTTATAGTGCCAGTAACGAATATCAATAATGTCAACTAATTTCGCACGCCGCGTATCATTCAGAATGGCATCTTGAACATCCTTTGTCGCACTTAACGCCACGGTCGCTTTCTTACCGGTTTCTTTCTCCCACTCTCCTATCACATCCAGCCAGAATTGTACAAAATGCAACGGACCGGTAAACTCCGCACTGATCAGTTGTACCACATTTGCATCATCGGCAAAATTATCCAAGCATTGGCGAATATACTTTCTATGAAGCTCACGACGTACAGGATGACTGATATCATAAAACATATCCGCTACAAAGATACGTTTGTCACCGGCAAAAGGAACAGGTTCAGGCATATCGGTCTGATTGATATTATTGGCCGACCGCCAAGGACAGTCTACCCAATGTGCTCCCGCCTCCAAGATATTATGCTGGAAGTAATTCTCATGGAAAAGCAAAAGACCTTTTTCCGCCCCTTTTTCGGCAAACTGCTTCAACCGGTTCCAATACCATGCATTGGGACGGTTCAAATCATACTTGCTCAATCCTTCCCAAGCAGTACCTTCTCCACTGCGGGCAAACGGTTGTTCGTAGAATGGCCCCCACACATCTCCATCACGGCGACGGACACGCTCATGATCGTCACGACGACGCTCATACCACAAACCGTAATTATGATCTAAAACCAAAATCTGATTCTTCACCATATAATTCACCGTAGAATCAATTCTATCCGTCAGCCCAAGTCCTTCGCGTCCCGGCACGAAACGGGTAACATGTGGCTTGGCTTTAGACAAGAAGCTGGTCCTCAGTTTCCCATTCCACCAAGGAACCTCCTGTCTGCCGCCTACCAGTAACCGGCCATCCACCTGCATACGTCCATTAATAATGGCAAACAGATGATCCTCTTTTTCCTTATATATAGGTGTCTTGAACTTCAAATCTTCTAAAGATTTCAGTTTTCCGGAAGACACACTGGCTGTATAAGGTGCTTCCTCAATCCATTTTTGCATAGTAAGACGGGGAGTATAAGCTTCCTTTGCCATCTCCATTGCCGCTTCTACGGTAGGACTGCTGGTTGCGTTGGTAGCCCTGGGAAGAATACGTGCCTGGTCAGAACAATCTTTATTCAAACGTGCCGCCAACTGTGCATAAAACAAGCTGCGGGGATGTACGTGATTATTTGATTCCGCCCATTGGCCGTCACCCGAGAATTGCGCCCAACAACCGTATGCACGGTTTACCGCATCTCTTGCCGGTGAATAACACTCTATCCCGGCAGCTGTACATTGCCAGAAAAGACTGTTGCCTGTATTCCAACCGGCACCATTTTTATCCTGTCCCAAATTCTTAAACACCAAATCATGGCCATCAATGTTTACCACATCAAATAATAACCCGCAAGCCCAGGAATCAATAGAACCGCTGAATCCTAACGACTCTTCCGAATCACACTGTACAAAAGCATTCGGACCTGCCGCACAAAATCCAGCTGAGAAATCATGAATACCCTGTTTAGAATAACAACGCTGAAAAAGTGTCTGCTGCCCCATAGTATAAAATGTACTGCGACGCATTCCACCTATCTCTGAAACAGGTTCTGTGGATACACAATCTTCTACAGTTGTTTTAGAGCCGGTACGCTGTACAATCACAGCACTTCCTGCAAAGTGCTTAAAATTTACCCTGCGCACCCAACAGTTTTCGGCATTTTCTATAGATACCCCCGTCCAGCAATGATCCTCATCTTTAGGATACTTCTTATCATAGTCAGAAGCCAATGTCAGATTCTCCAAACCTGCTTCTGCGATTCTGCCCGGCCAATTATAACGTAACACTTTGACAGTTCCCCATTTATTATCCAAAGCCATTGTCAAAGGAGCATCCAAAGTCAATTGGTTTCCATCCGCCTTACTTACCGATCTATCCCAAACCAAATCCATTTCTCCTTCTTTCCAGCCCAAAGCGGAAATACCTCCGCCAAAAATATCACAACCGACAGAAGCAATCCATTCTTTCGTAGAGGGGCGGACAATCCGGACCCGCTCTCCGGAAACCAGCTGTACATTATTGGTTACCTGAAAAGTACAAGTATTTACAGGAACGTATGATGTCAACACATCCAAGGTATCCGTAACAGCCAAATCATTCCGCCCTTCAATATAAAGCAAAGCTCCTCTGTCCACTCCCTTTTTCAACAATACGGTCTGTTCCCTGTCACTGCCGCGCAGCACGACTCCCGACACAGAAATACGCAAGTTCTCATTCAATTCAAAAGTTCCTTTATCCAGCAAAACAGCCCCACGAAAACCATTTTTATCCAAAGCCAATGAAGATACATAGTCAATGGCACGCTGAATACGAGAGGAATTATCTCCAGGCTTCCATGAAACAAAAACGGCATTCGCCACATCAGGTATAGGGTGTTCCGAGTTACGGTAACCGCAAGAAGAATAATCTAGAATACGGTTTCCGCGTTCATCAGTCACATAAGTCAGTTTTTCTTCCTTCACCTGTAAAGGAAAGGTTTGCGCAGAAATCCGCGCAAACCCCAAACTCAAAAATCCAAATAATAATAACTTATAATTCATTTTACATCAAACTTTTACGTTTTGCCAAAGTATCATGATTGTTCTTTATATCCGTCCAATTCACTTTCTTTGCAGGATCTATGCCATTAATGTATTTTTCAATATTGGTATACCCGTCACCATTACAATCTTTTACCGCATCACCCGGATCATTAGGATTGAGTCCATATCTCACCTCCCAGACATCCGGCATACCATCACCATCCGTATCAACCACAGGAGTACCTTTATATTCGGGCAAACCACCTACCTGACGGGGATCTGTAATGATACCTTGTTTATAAGAGTCAACAGGAAGACGTCTTTTTACATAAGTACTAACGAATTCAGGAGCGTCTTTCACGTAAATAGCTTTCCCTGTCTTCACCGTCTTCATCACACGGGCATCCACCGCATCCCTTTTAGGGAAAGTAGCCCCGGCATTTTCCAATACATAATTATAGGCAGTTTTGGCATCCATAATAGTCACATGGGGCATTGAGAAAGGCTCGTTTACACGAATTTGATCTGTAAACTTCCCTGCGTCCGGCATATCGTACACCTGCACGCCGCCATCCCAATTATTCTTTGTCACACGCGCATTGCCTTCCACTACATTTCCGGCTACATACGCTTTACCAAATGTATCCGGTTTCTTCTTGTCACGACTTGATTCGGGTTTCACAATCCGGTGGGCAATCGGCTTATCTTTCGGAGTGATAGGCCCCGGTTTAAAATAATTATTAATAATATTCAAACGGCTGGTTTCATCTCCCCCGTCAACAGAACGGTTCCACCAATTAAAAGTCACATTGTTTACCAGATTAAAATCCTCATTCATGCCAATGGAACAGTTACGGCTGATATTGGATGCGAACAAGTTACGGCAAAACATACTGTTATGCCCACCTATAGTCGCCCCGAAAGCATGATTGTAACAATCCAAAGCTTCCGAAAAAATAGAGTTCTGAATAGTTATGTTGACAGTAGGAAGCTTCAGACCATGCCCTGTGGAATCGCGATTGTATACATGGCGGTAAACAGACATGTTTTCATCCAGTCCCCAACTGGCAGAGCAGTGATCGATAATAACATTACCCACACAGTTACCTCCCAAAGCATCATCCCGGAAGAACACATCCTGCGCCCCCCGACGGAAACGCATATGGCGGATAATAATATCATGCGTATCAAGCAGGAAAGAGGCTCCTGTTACACAAACCCCATCCCCCGGAGCTGTCTGACCTGCAATAGTGATATACGGAGCACGGACGTTTATAGGGGTTTTCAGCCGGATAACGCCCGAAACATTGAATACAACAATACGCGCGCCACCGGTCTCACATGCCTCACGCAATGTTCCGGGCCCACTGTCGGCCAGCGAATTGACCACAATTACTTTTCCTCCACGTCCACCGGGAGTATAGGCCCCTCCCCCTTCTGCCCCGGGAAAGGCAGGTATGTTGCTCTTTATTAAATCCTCCGGTTTGGATGCCCATGGTTTATAAGGACGTCCTTGAACAGCCTCAGACATTACTACAGGTAATGCTTTCGCCCATGCCTCATCCGATTTCCGGTCTATTTCCTTTTGTTGTTCTTCTCCTCTGATTTTTACCGAATCAGGAATTACAGGATACTGTGCCGCCACAGGCAACACACATGCAGTCAATGCTGCCACTGCAAATAGTTTCTTTAGTTGATTCATTTGGTCGCTAAATTATTATTTTTTCTATAACTTCGTAACATAACACCCTGCTTTTAACATGATTCAAACACACATTGCGAGTATTTCTATATCAAAGACGGAACAGAAAGCCTGTTGTACTCTCTATCCGCACATAAAAAAAGAGCTTGACACCGTTTCACCGGGCAAGCTCCTTTTCCGCTTTTCAATAAACATTAATTATATCTTTCCTCCACGTGCCTTGATACGTTCATACCAAGCCTTACGTTCTTTCACTAAATCATATCCCCGCTTAGAGAGGTAATTATTAATCCGGCCTTTGTATTTGCCGAAAGCAGCATGTTTCTTATTTGAATTTTCAGCATCCATGGCAAATTCACGGGCTTCAACAAGCCATGCCATAATCTGCGCTTTCTCTTCTTCTTTCAAGGTAGGAATCATGTCAACCGTAGCTTTATAAGTTACCATTACCACACCATAAGTCATGCCATCTTTCACTGCATCTATCTGCTTGGCATCCAAATAGAGCGAAAGATCGGCCGGGAAAGCGAAATGAGTACGGTAAAGCGCCGCATCCTTTTCAGCTTCGGCAGCTTTAACGGCTTCTTGTTTCGCATCGCCCGTCAGGGTTTCTTTTGCCAGCTTCACTTTGGCATCGCGCGTTTCGTATATGTCATTCAGTTTAAAATAACGGTTGGCTATGATAGTTGTCACTTCACGGGCGGCAACGGTATCTGTCAACTCCAGTTTATCTACAATCTTCTGCGAACGTTTCACAATAGATTCCACGTAAGCCGGATCGCGGCCTTCACGGTCCAAATCCACTGCTCCGGCGGTAATGACTACCGCCATGAGCAACAGAAACATTATACCTGACTTTTGTATCATATCCTGTCTTCTTTCCTCCGTTTATTACATCAACTTTCCTTTAGAAGCCAATGTATCATAATTGTTTCTCAAATCAGACCAGTCAATACAATTTTTAGTGCTGATACCATTGATGTATTTTTCAATATTTGTATAGCCGTCACCGGTACAGTCCTTATTAGCATCCGAAGGATCATTAGGATTCAAGCCATTTGCCTTTTCCCATTCATCGGGCATACCGTCACCATCCGTATCCACATACGGAGTGCCTTTGTATTCCGGATATCCCCCCATCTGGCGGATATCGGTGATGATACCCTGTTTATAAGAATCTTTCGGCAAGCGGCGATATTTAAACTGTCCGTCTTCTCCCATTGATTTAGGAGCCAGCCCGGTCAAATCACCGTTAGCATCCTTGGCCATCTTCTTATCATAATAAGGAACGCCTGTTCTCACTTCCTCTACAATACGTTCATCCACAATATCACGGCAAGGAATGTTGGCACCTGCATTTTTCAGTACAAAATCGTATGCATCATGTGCGGAAGTAATGCGGATGTACGGCATTTCAAAAGGACGGTTGCTACGCATATTCTCCGTATATCCATCTGTATTCGGCTGAGTTTCAATCTGGATACCACCTGCCCAGTTGTCCTCTGTAATGGCAGGATAGCCTTCCATAATATTACCATCAGCATAAACACGGCCATACACTTTATGATCCAATTTGCTTCGTCCCGCTTCGGGTTTCAGGATGCGATGCCCCACAGGAGTATCTTTCGGAGTGGCCGGTCCCGGTTTATAATAGTTGTTTATCATATTGAACATAGCGGTATAATCGCCACCGTCCGAAGAGCGATGTACCCAGTTGAACACCACATTGTTTACAAAATTGAAAACACCATTCCAACCGACGGAAGGATTACGTCCCGAATTACTTGCCCACAGGTTACGCATAAATGCACAATTCTCACCACCTAAAGTGCTGCCGAATGCATGATTGTAAGTATCCAGCGCTTTTGCCGAGATAGTATTCTGTATGGTAACATTTACGGTAGGCAGTTTCAGATCTTTTGATTCATATTGTCCTTCGCTGGGGTCGTACATATGGCGATAGAAAGAAATGTTCTCATCCAATCCCCAAGTACAAGAGCAATGGTCAATCATGATATTTCCAATCGGGTTGCCTCCGAAAGAATCGTCACGATGCCATACTTTTGTTTCGCCACGGCGGAAACGCATATGGCGTACCACTACATCATGCGTATTTACCCAAAAAGACTCTCCGGCAATACATACCCCGTCACCCGGAGCTGTCTGTCCTGCAATAGTGACATATGGAGCCCGGACGATAATGGGAGATTCCAATTTAATAATACCTGAAACATTGAAGACAATGATACGTGCTCCACCTGTCTCACAAGCCTCACGGAAAGAACCGGGACCACGGTCATTCAAATTAGTCACGGTAATCACCTTACCGCCACGACCGCCGAAACTGTACATACCTCCTCCTTCAGCACCGGGGAAAGCAGGAATTCGTGCCTGCGGCAAATCGTATGGACGGGAAGCCCACGAAATATATGGACGACCTTCTCTCGCTTCTTTCTGTACAACAGGCAATGCTTTTGCCCAGGCTTCGTCAGAGCGGCGACGTTCTTCACTCATCATTTTCTGGTAGGCTTGCTTCGCTTCCTCAGTCAACTGGGGATACTGGGCCATTGCCACTGGAGCAATAAAAGTAGCCATACACAGTCCTAAAAACATTTTTCTTTTCATACTTTATTCTTAAAAAATTATATCTGTGCTATAAGTAAGTTGGAATTTATATTCCGTTCTCTTTTTCTTAACAATTATCTTTTTCAAGACGCACTTTTCGGGGATATGTACTCAAAAATGCTTGTATCTGTCATAATAAACTAGCAGATATAAAACTATCGTATTAAATTATTTCCTAGCATCCAATGTGCCTTCTGATTCATAATAATCCAACCATCCTTTTGATTGTTCCAACCACGGATTCATATTCAATACATTAGAGGGCAGACCGGACAGATAATAGTTTTCCTGCCATGAAATTACTGCTTCCTGACCATTCACATTATCTACCGGAGTTTCTCTATCCTGTAAAACAAAGTGCTGGCTCCAGAACTCTCCCAACCTATTCATTTCGGCTTGTAAGTCTGCCGCATTATCCACATCTACAGGCTCAAAATCAGCAATGACAGAAACAAGAGGATCTGCCTTTCCGTCATAATCCTTCACTTGTAAATATTTACCCACACGGGCAGTACCATTTAACGGCTCAATACCCAAGGTAGTACAGGTGGTATTGTTATCACTTGCATCATCATTATACAGCATCCAACGCCATAAATCCCAATAACGCTTACCCTCATAAGCTAATTCCACCTGACGCTCACGCAGACAAGCCTTAATAGCTTCATTCTTATCGGTAATCGTTCCCAAGCCATAATTATTGGATGCAGGAATACCTACACGGGCACGAATTTCACCAATTGTTTTCACTGAATTACTTATATCCCCCGTAGCTGCATAACATTCTGCAAGGTTCAACAACAATTCAGCATAACGATATTCGTATACATCAGTGCCATCCCATTGATATGTGTTTGCACTATTTTCAGCCGGATCGGACATTTTACGTACTATCGCCGGACTGCTGCCTTCATTTTCCGTGTAATAATGCAACTGAGAACCATCTTCTTTCGTTTCACTCCAACGATAATTCCAAACTACGGCATCTGCATCCTGATCATATCCCCATTTCGCTCCGGAGAAAGTAAACGTGTAATAGAAACGCGGATCACGATTCTTGAAGAATAAAGAACGGTCGTACCCGTTTATCGCCTCACCGTCATCATTTACAGCTTTGGAACCATCCGCCATCGGGAAAATATCCAACATACCCATAGGAACATGATAACCGGAACCACTGCCACCCATTGTTTTCAAGCGGATTGTTTTCTGCCATCCACTATGTTCATCATTTTTAGAGGTAGAGCTAGCCAACAGTTTGACCATAATCACCTCCTTACATTCCTGATTGTCAAACTTGTAGAACATTTCATTCCAGTCTTTGGCGGAATTGCCATACAAACCATAACCTTCGCTGCTCAAGAAAGCCTGTGCTTCTAGAGTAATATCCAACGCATCTTTCCAGCGTTTACTGCCTGTATTATTCCAATCTGCATTAAAGATAGGGCTTGCAAATACCAGCGCCACGCGGCTTCTGTATGCCAATGCAGCTTCCTTGGTCAACCGTCCATACTGGTCACTTCCCCATTCTTTACGAGTGGGAAGCAGATTCGCTGCCTCTTTTAAATCACTCAAGATCTGGTTGACACATGTTTCCACACTTTCACGATTATAATCTTTAGCTCCCTCACGGTCGGCCGCCATAAGCACTTTATTTACCACAGGAACAGCTCCGTATACACGTACCAGATCAAACAACTGCATGGCACGGAAGAAATAAGCCTGTCCTTTCGCTTTTTTTATGGCAGCTTCCGACAAGCCCTGACCATATTTATCAACTCCTTCCAGAATTTCATTGCAACTGCGGATACGGCTATATGGATCATTCTTTATATTCGTAGCCAGATTACTGCCAAAATAAGTTTCACAGTCCGTAGCTTTTTTCAAACTTCTGGAAGCGTCAAATTTCTTCTCGATACCCCATTTCTCCTCCGTATAAGTTGAATAGTCATTCCAGTTACCGGACAAGCCGTATGACTGTGGAGGGGTCATACCCGACTTATAAAAATAGTTATAATACACATTCTGAATATATAAGTCCAAATTAGATTCGATGCCGAAAGTCTTTTCCGGTGAATAACTGTCATACGGATTCATATCCTGCAAGAACTGGTCACTGCAACTGCTAAATGCCAATCCGGCTGCCAATAACACAGTATATAATATGCGCTTTTTCATATCAATGATTCTTTTTAATTTTAGAATGATACATTTACTCCCAACGACCACGTTCTCAATGTAGGATACAATGAAGTTGTTCCACAATACATATTACGATAATGATCGGGATACGGGTTATAGAAATCCCATAGATTATTACCTGTCAGACTTAATTTAGCCGACTGGATCTTTAAAGGTGACAACCATGCCTTAGGCAGCGTATAACCGATACTTAAGTTACGGATATAGCAACGGAACGTACTGATAGACCAAAAATCAGACGGTGCAATCACTGATCCTGATATTCTGTTGTCTAAACCTAAATTAGGATATTTCCCCGTCGTATTATTTCTTTCATCAAACATATCTTCCCAGAATGAGTCCGGTGTCCAAAGCATATCCCCACTGGATGTTGTGATTTTATTGACGTCAATCTGGCGATAACCACCCCATGAAGTGGCAATCATCATATTAAAGCTGATACCTTTCCATTCCGCCCCCAGTTTGGTGGTAAAACCATATGTCTTTCCACTCTTATTCAGTTTGGCATAATCCTGGGTCTTGGCAATACGTCCGTCGGGCCCCGACTGCGTACCATCCTCATTCAATACGCCACCCAAATCCTGATAAGCCAACATACCCGGTTTTAACTGACTGGCATCTTTTACGCCCAAATATTCCGGAGAAGTGCCTGCGGCTTCTGCATTGGCCGATAAATAGTTCCAATAATTCTCAATATCATCACTGTTCCGTAAAATACCATCTCCGGAACTTGTACCTCTCCATACTTTATACCCGTATGTAGGGAATATAGTAGAAGCACCCTCTCTTACAGAATTTTCCTGTATATAACTCGGAGCAGACTGGGGCCATTCTCTTACCCTGTTGCCATTAAATCCAAAATTCACTCCGATATTATATTTCACCTGATCTATTTTATCGCGCCAATTCAAAGAGAATTCACTACCAAAAGCATCAATACGCCCAAAGTTCACTTCTGTCAAAGCACCTCCTGCAAAAATAGGAGTACCTATGATACCACCGATATTCTGATTCAAGATGTCAGAGTTTATATCATAGTACACATCCACAGTCGCACTTAAACGGTTATTGAGGAAACGCAAATCAAAACCAAGATTAAATTTATCGGTATTATCCCAATGCGCATCAGGATTAGGAGTCGCTCCCGGCTTGATACCCGTTTGCAGGATACCACCGTTAGAACCGAATCCATATCCTCTACTAGGATCCAATGAATAGAGTTGCTTCCATCCCCATGCTTTGATATTATCTTTACCGGTACGTCCCCATGAGAAACGTACTTTCATGTATTCAAACCATGACGGCAGCAACTTCTTCATAAATTCTTCTTCCGAAGCTACCCACCCCACGGAAACGCCCGGGAAGAAGCCCCAATAATTGGCCGGAGCAAATTTAGTGGAAGCATCGCTACGGAATAGGAATTGGAACAAATACTTATCGGCATAATTATAGCTTACACGACCTAAATAAGACAAAGATCCCTGTTTGTATTTATATGTAATAGAATTACCTGTATCCATCGCTCCCGCACTTGGCGAAGTACCCAAATAACCATCCGGGTCAGGGTTATTAAACAACATCCGCTTGGAATGCATATAAGCCTGCATTTTTTCCACTGCAGCCATGGCGGCAATGCTATGCTTGCCAAACTTTCCTTCATAATTCACATAGAAGTTCAATTGCTCGTTTTTAGCCATCTGGTCTGAATATACCACACGAGTGCTTCCCGTAAATTCTTTTAATTGATAATCGGAAACAGACGGATGATCGCTATAAAAACGATTTCCGGGTGTCAATGCATCGCTTGCTTTCAGATAAGCCAACGTAAATGGCATAAATGCCTGCTCACTATCACTGGCACTACGCTTCAACGCATAGCTTCCCTTGAATGAAAGACCTTTGATAAACGGAACGGCATAAGTGACGGAGAAGTTGGCATCATAACTGAAATTATCATTCGTGGAATAAGAACCGTCATTATTCTCCATAGCAAAATAATTCCATGTACTCATTTTATTGCCCGATGTTGCATTACCCGCACTCGAGTAACTATTCAACAAAGGAGATGTATAATAGGTATTACCATCATCCAATGTTATCTCCCATGGCAAATAATTCGGCATATGAGCAAGAACCAAATAATCACCGGATTCACCGGGCTTAGTTCCCCCATAACCGTTCAAATTGCTTAAACCTTTGGTAAAACTCGATGTGGTTTCCTGCTGGTTACCCGCTATGGTTGCAGAAAATTTCAAATCGGAAGTCAATTTGATATCCACACCTGCACGGAAGTTCCATCTATTATAATCCTGTTTTCCAAGATTCGCCCCCTGAGTATAGTAAGAAGCACCCGCAAAATAAGTAGCTTTCTCGCTACCGCCACTTACATTGACCGAATGGTTCATTGTAAAAGCGCCGGACCAGGCTTCATCCAGCCAATTGTAATTCAAGCCATCCATCTCGGCCAGTTCCGCTTCATTATAAATTTTATTCATCCAGTTTCCATCCGGATCCATACTTATCTTATTATTGGCCAAATTAAAGGAATTGGCAAAACGTCCATAAGCTGCTCCTTTTAAGGTTTTAGGATGTCCCACTGCATCATTAAATCCGAATTTACCTGAATAATTGATTTTGGGAGCTCCTGATTTACCTCGTTTGGTCTTTACAATAATAGCACCTTGCGAAGCACGGGAACCGTAAATGGCAGCACTGGCATCACGAAGGACTGAAATACTTTCAATTTCAGAAGGATCAAGGGCATTGAAAGTTTCTAATGTCGGAAGACCGCTGTTGGCATCTATCTGAATCACATCATCGATTATGACCATCGGATTAGTACTACCACCATCTTTAGAATACGAGAAAGATTGACGAATAGACATAGTTGCCCCTTCACCCGGACGGCTGTCACCACCACTGATACTCAAACCAGGTATCTGTCCCGCTAGCGCAGCACCCAAATTCGACACCGGCAAATCTGAAATTTCCGAAGGAGTAATAACCCCGATAGATCCTGTCACATCTTTTGCTTTCTGAGTACCGTAACCGACTACAACCACTTCGTCCAGCATTTTGGAATCTTCCTTCAGCACCACTCTAAAGTCTTTTCCTTGTTTCGGAGCAATCGTTTGCGGCACATACCCCACAAATGAAATGACAACCTTCTTGCCCGAAGGGACTTGCAAAGCAAATCTTCCGTCAAAATCAGTAATGGTACCGTTTGTAGTTCCTTCCACCACCACACTGGCACCAATCACCGGTTCACCAGTTTCATCAACCACCTGTCCGGTGACAGTTTTAGTCTGTTGCACCGACTGGGATATAGGGAATCCTGTCTCAGCGGATACTCCCTGAACAGAAACTCCTGTCAGAAACAGACTGAGACAGACCACTTGTGTCAAGTTGCCAATCTTGTCCAGCTTCTGAAGAAATGCATTTTCATTCTCCATAGAATCTTTTTTAAAATTAAAATATTATCTTATTTTTCTTGTTGAAATACCTGTTTCAGATAAGCGACATTCGTCCCGAAGTTTTTCTTTACATTCCGGACTTCATCCTTATTCCGTGACCGTTCAATGACCAGCCATCCGCTCCACCCCATCTTATCAAGGATATGCTTTACGGCATTCATATCCAGACGAGTATTATAAGGAAGAGTAACCCCGTCTGTATCCGTACAATGTATCTGACAAATCCGATCCTTTCCTAATTTTTTCAACTCTTTACAGAGGTCGCGTCCATTTTCCAACGCATTTTGAAAACTATAATAAATCTTTATACCTTTCGAATTAATTTCTTTCAACAGTTTTATATCCCCTCCGGCATCCAAAGGAGTACGGATACCTATCACTACTCCATCTTTCACTGCCATTTCTCCCACTTCGTGCAAACGGCTTACCAACTCCTGACGTGCATCACCCGCTACTGTCCAGTCCTCTTTTATGCCGCCTAATGGAAGGAAAGCTACTTGGGCCCCCATCACCTTCATCGTATTCAAACAATCCTGCACTAAAGCTTTATAATTATGATGAGTCAAGAAAGATTGTCCAAAGAATCCGGACATCGCCACAGAAGGAACTTCAATATGCTGCTCCTGTGCTGTTTCTTTAAATAATTTACAGAAATGGGGCTGGTGGAACTTATTATCAAAAGTATCCCGTTTTCCCAAGCCTCCCATGTCCATTTCTATGCCATCACCTCCTAGTTCCTTCATCAATTGAAAAGAACCGATCTTCTGACGCTTTAGCATCATCCAGTCACACGCAGCTATTTTATAGCGTTGTTTTCCCTCTGAATTCTGTGCTCCCAAAGGCAGTAACATGAACAGGAGCATGATTAAACTGATAATTTTTTTCACATTCATCGTAATCTAGTTATTGTTTAGAATTAAGACGCATCACAAAAAAGTATGTAATCACTAAATCTTAATAAAAACACAAAATAACTTAGAAAACAAATAAGACAATCCCGCAAACACAATGCTCGCTTGCATCTGTTTACGGGACTCCTGCTTTATAAGATCAAGAAATCAACCTTTACGCCATTCATTCATATATTCCCTCGGAGTCTGATCATATTTCTTACGAAAACATTTACTGAAATAACCGGAATCCTTGAAGCCTACGGCAAAAGCTATTTCTGAAATACTCATATCCGAGTTTTTAATCAACTCTATTGATTTATTCAGACGAATCTCTTTCACTAAATCCACCGGAGCAAACCCGGTCAGGCTCTTTAACTTCTTAAAGAAAGCCGAGCGGCTCAGCCCGATAGTCGATGCTATAGTATCTATATTAAAATCACTATTATCCAGATTCTCTTCTATAACCTGATGAATCTTTTCAATGAACTGCACATCTTTCTTCACCAGGAACTGTTCGTATGTATCCTGTTCCTCCTTATGTTCTTCGGGCTGCTGCCATACACGTTCACGGAACAATTTACGTTCATTCAGCAACTGTTCGATACGTGCTACCAGATAGTCTTTGCTGAAAGGTTTGATGATATAGGCATTCGCTCCCATGCTTATCGCTTTGGTCTTCGCTTCATCATTACCTTTCGCCGTCAGGATAATCACCGGAATATGACTGATTTGGAAATCTTTACGGATGCGTTGCAACATCTCTATTCCATCCATATTCGGCATCATCTGGTCGGTGACTACCATGTCGGGATGATAAAGATGTACTTTCTTCAGCCCCTCCACACCATCATTGGCCATATAAATATTGAATTTATCTTCCAATTGCAGCTTCAACATATTGCATAAATCCTTATTATCTTCTACAATCAGCACGGTAGGCAAAGACGAATCGACAGGCTGTTCTTTCTCCTCCTCGCTTTCCTTGCCGGCAGAGGCAGAAACAGATTCAGCCTCAGGAACACTCACCGTTTCCCCGCCCATATAGAAATCGACTTCCGACGGTTTGTAATGCTCCTTACCCAGTTGCAATTCAATGGTAAAGACCGCTCCCTTCCCTTCAGGACTCTCTGCATAGATTTCCCCATGATGCAGACTGATAATTTCCTTAGACAAAGCCAATCCGATGCCCGTTCCCTGATAATAAGCGCCACGTGCATTGTCAGCCTGCGAGAAACGCTCGAAGATTTCGGAAAGCTTGCTTTGGGGAATCCCCACACCGCTATCTTCCACCCGTACATAACAATGCCTGTCATCATCCGACACTCCCATCGTGACATAAATATTCCCCCCGGCAGGAGTGAACTTGAACGCATTGGAGATGATGTTGCGGATCACGATGGCCACTTTCTCCTTATCCGCCCATACCATGATATCCTCACCGGCCAGCTGGAACGTGAAGCTGACTTCATTTTCTTCGGCCATCACCCTGAATTCTTTCTCAAAAGAGTCTACCATCTCATTCAGGTTGAACAACGACACATGCAGACGCATCTTGCCGTTCTGTATTTTACGGAAATCCAATATCTGATTGACCAGTTGCAGCATCTGTTTGGTATTCTTTTCCATCAGATCCACATATTGCATTCCTTTCTGAGATAGTTTTTCTTTCTCTTTCAACTCCTGAATAGGCCCTTGAATCAGAGTCAGCGGAGTACGCAACTCATGCGAGATATTGGTAAAGAACTTGATTTTCAATTCGGACAATTTTTGTTCGATATACACATCATTCTTCACCTTAATCATGAAAAGAGATAATTTTATAGCCACCAGCAATAAGGCTACGGCTATAATCATATAGATAACATACGCCAACCAACTGGCCCACCAAGGCGGCAGAATGACAACGGTCAACTCACGGAAAGACTCCAACCCGGGATTTGCCTCATCCAGTGTCTGTACTCTGAAAAGATACTTGCCGGGAGGAACATTGGTATAGGATGCTATACGGTTCTTCCCGTTATAGTGCCATTCTTTTTCATATCCTTCCAAAATATATTTGTAAGACACACGGTTCTGATTATTATAGTTCAACGCCGCAAACTCTAAAGTAAACATGGACTGGTTATGATTCAATGTAATCTTGTCTGTATAGGTAATGGACCGGTCAATAATGGGATGGTCCGTATAGCTGCGTATATCCCGGTTTGATATCTGACATCCTACAATAAATGTATTATAATCAAATCTTTGCGTTTCCAGCTTATCGGGAGAAAAGGTCAAGATACCCTCTTTACACCCTACCCAGAGTTCTCCGTCCAGCGTTTTCAATGTGGTGCTTTCTTCCATCACAACCGGGGGAAAGCCATCGTATTTGTCATAGTTACGCACCTGGCTTGTCGCCCTGTCAAAACAAGAGAGTCCTTTTTCCGTAACAAGCCAAAGGAAACCGTTATCATCTTCTATAATAGACATCACCACATCATTATTCAATCCATCTTCCCAGCCATACGATTTAAATGAAAGCTTATGCGTTTCCTCATCGTATCCCGACAATTTGCTCAATCCTCCACCAAACACGCATACCCATATCTGAGAGAACTCGTCTTTATAAAGCGCGTACACATCGCTATCGGCATAATTTACCCGGTTGGCACCACGGTAGGTTTCAAAATCAATCTGCTCCACTGAGGCAAAGTTGTTTTTAAAAGACATCAGCCCGTCCATCGTACCTACCCACATACGCCCGTCATTATCCTCTATCATATTTCTCACTTCCATATAAAGGCCATACGTAGGATAGTTCTTGAATCCGTTATATTTATTCTTAAAAGTGACTTCCCCATTTTCCTCACAAAGCAGATTCAATCCTCCGTCCAAAGTACCCACCCAGATACGTTTCTTTTCATCCTGATAAGTGAAATACACATCATTCCCGCTGATCGACGACAAATCAGACAAATTATGCAGATAGCGTTTAAAACGGAAACCACCTGCAGCTTTCTCATCAGGAACAGCTTTCACCAATCCGTCGCCTTTGGTAGAGAACCAAAGGTTTCCCTTGTCGTCTTCCATGATGTGATATACATTACCTATATGCTCGTCACCTGTCGAAAAAACATGTTTGGTTACACCGTTCCGGTCCATCCGATAAACACTCTGCCAACGGGTGCCCACCCAGATATCGCCACTTTTTGATTGGAAAAGGGCTCTTACCCCTGTCGCATAATTTTCCCGACCGGCTGATTGCGGAGACAACGAAAGCAGATTGAATTGCTTCTTGGGGAAATTCATGCAATACACCCCTTCATCGGCAGAGGAAAGCCACAATACCCCGTCATTATCCAACATCAGATGATAAAACTGCTGATTTGCCCTATCATTAGAAAGTTGTTTCAATTTATTAATATAAACCATCTCCACATGTTCCCTGTCGAACAACCAGGCCTCTCCTGCCGGAGACAGGAAAAAAAGCCCTCTTTCGCCGGCATCTTCCGAATACAGGGTGGTTATCTTGCCGAACATGGTAAACGGAAACCGTTTTGCGGTATGGTTCAACGGATCATAATAAATCAGCGCCTTCTCATTTTCGTGAAACCATATTTTATCATACTGGTCTATGAATGCATGAGTAACCATAGCGTCATTCATTTCAGTATTTATCTTTTGCAACCTGCGCTCGGCCAAATCATATTCGTATGTACCTTGTCCGGCCACACTGAGATAGACATAACCTGCCGGAGTAACCAGCAAATTGCTGATCGCACCTTTTATTTCGGAAAGTACATACCGGTTTACCAAACCGGTCCTTACATCGATACTGTAAAAAATACCCGCACGATCTCCGACCCATACCTTCCTGCCATCCTCAAAGAAACTGGTAAAACTATCCTTGTCACCGGAATTAATCTTACTGGTTATGAAATCGGCAGGCCGGGATGCCAATTCCGCTCCTTTATGCACGGCAGACACCTTATAATCAGTTCCTATCCAACTGATATATTCCTCCGTTTCGCACAGGACATGGTGTTTCAGTGTATAATCATGCTTGTTTATCTCGTCCCGAGAGTCGAACAGAATCTTGATAGTTACCTGCCCCTTTTCATCTACCCCGGCCAACAACAGATTTTTATCTTTGGTCAGCAACAACACATCCCCCTCGGCCGTATTTTGTAATTTTATCACCTGAATATTCTCCGAATAGTTCTTCATGTCATCATAAACAGCATGAAAACATTCGGTCACTTTATTGAAGACATACAACTTACGGTCAATGGTCTTTACCCATATATACCCGTTTTTATCCTCGACTATGCGCTGGATCTTACGTGGCGGCACATCCGAATCGTGCTCCTGTTTATTGAATGTTTTAAACTTCACTCCATCGAAACAACATAAGCCATACCAGGTTCCGAACCAGATAAAGCCATCTCTGTCTTTCAAGGTACAGTTTACCGTATTATTAGGAAGCCCTTGATCTACAGAATAATGTTCCACAATCATATTCACATTATATGACCACAGAGGAAAGCTTGTCAGGCAACAAAGTATAATAAGTATATATTTCTTCATAAGTATTTAGTTTTCTTCAAACCGAGATCAAAGATAAGAAAAAATCCGTTGGTACTTAAATTGAAATTAGTTAAATACCAATTATTGGTTAGATTGGAACGAGATAAGTCCGCGTTCTATCTATATTACTTCTCCGTACCGAATTCAGTTTGCTGTCTCTCCACCTCCATCAATACTTTTTGCCTTTCCTCTTCTGTCAGCACAACTTTCCCCGCCATTCTTTCTGTTCTAACAGGGCTTCCGGCCAGTCCTGCTCCTGTCTCTTATACACATCTGACGCTGCCGACGAATAGCCTTGTGTAGAT
>ERZ1027209.207-NODE-207-length-20086-cov-4.504768_pt1 | contig 20086 bp, 30 predicted proteins | sample MGYA00519269_ERZ1027209 | MGnify/ENA primary metagenome ERZ1027209 (study PRJEB26926, sample SAMN06164733) | human gut metagenome | biome: ENVO:00009003; feature: ENVO:2100002; material: ENVO:00002003 | host: Homo sapiens | place: USA | collected 2012 ... | reverse complement strand
ACGAGATGCAGCGTAGTCTCGTGGGCTCGGAGATGTGTATAAGAGACAGCTCCACAATGGCGTCCTGCAAAAACTCTTGTGTCACGCGGTTGCGCCTCCTTGACTTGTTTCCGTTTGTCACTTATAATTGCGGTGTGGTAATAGTCAGCATAATGTGGTAATAATCAGCATTTCACCGCGTAATGCTCCCACAGAAAGGGGATCCGGCATGAAAGGAAAAGGTTTGTTTATTGCTTGCGGCGTCGTCTGTGTCATGGCGTCGGCCTGCCTCATTAGCGGCGATTATAGCGCCTTTGGCGGGGCTTTGATTGTGGCCGCCGTCTTACTCGCTGTTGCGCTCTTGAAGCGCAGGAGGGCACCGCAGACGCCCGCGCAGGCACCTGTTGCAGCACCACACGAAACCGCCGCCGCGGAACCTGTTCCGGCTGCTCCCGCGCCCGCCGCCGTTGCCCACGATCTTGACGGTCCCAGTTTTGGCTCCTGGGACGTGTCGATCCACGGCGCCGACGGTCAGGATCTTCGCTTTGACCGGGCCATGTTCCAAAATATCACGATCCGCAGCTATGACCCCGCCGCCGGATCCGCTGAAATCCTCGGAACCCGCGGGGAAAGCTATGAAACCACGTTGGACACCTGCACTTGTGAAGATTTCCAGCGGCGCGGGCTGCCCTGCAAACACATTTACAAGCTGGCCCTTGCCCGTGGGTATTCTCCAGACGCCTTTTATGCGTCCCGCTCCGATGTTGTGTGGTACGCTGACGGGTGCCGTGTGTACCACTCGGATCCGAACTGCCGCGGCCTGCGGAAACGGTATTCCCGCCGCACTACGGTGGCGCTGGCGGAATACCAGGGCTTGCGCCCATGTAAAACCTGTTGCAATAAATAACCCACAGCGGTGGCCGCATGGCCGCCGCTTTTTTCACGCCTTGGCACCTGTCAGCTGCTCGATCCGCTTTCCAATTTCACGCTGCAGGGTTTCGTATGCCAGGGCCTCCGCCTCTGCTCTCACTTCCTCGTTTCCCATCATGTGGGGAACGGCAGGCGAAAGCAGCTTTTTGACGGGGAGGCGTTCCGCGCCGCGCCGCTGCACAATGGCGGTGTGCCCGGATCGGAACGTGGTAATAAACGCTTTCAGGCCGCCCGCCTCCAGCGGTTTCATGGCCCCGCTGTTCAGGACCTTTGCCGCCGCCGCGGCTGTGTCCGTGTTCGGCTGCGTCATAAAGTCCATAATGTCCCGCATGGGACCTTTGGCCAGCACGGCGGCCTCCAGGGTGGAGGCGCTGGCGGAAAGGATTTTGCTTTCTGATTGCAGCGCCTTTTTCTCTTTCAGCGCATACCGGCCTTTGCTGTCCTTTATGATTTGCCGGCGGACCTTTCTGGCGGTGCTGTTCAGGGCATTTTTCAGCACGTTGGGCGCCCCCAGCTGCTGGGGCAGCGTTTTCAGCTGCCGCATGACCCTGGCCAGTTCTTCGTCGGTGTCGATCTGCAAAATGCTTTGATCGCTCACGATCTCACCGCCTCCAGTTCAATGGCCAGCACTCCGGCCTCCTCGGTGCATGATTTCACCTTGTACGCCTTGCCGTCCAGCGTCAGCATGGCCCCTTGGGCGGGGCGGGGGCCAAAATCAGCCTTTGCCACATAAACCAGGCGCCGGGCCTTGTATGTGCCCTCCGTCTGTGCGGCCATGATCTTGGCCTTGTCCCGCTCCAGCAGTTCGTTGTCGTCCACCACCGCGGCCATTTCCTTGCCGTTGACCGTGTGGGTGTCCGCGAACTCCAGGCAGTTCAGGAATGTGGTGGAAATGTCCGCCGCGATCTGTTCCTTGAACGTAGGGGCGCCCATTACTGGGCACCCCCGCCGTTATCCGCAGCAGGCGGCACAATGGCCGCCGCAGGGGTCTGGACGATAGCCGCCGCCAGGCGTTCCACGATCAGCGCCTTTGCAGCGCCGCGCGGGAGATCCACGCCCATGTCCTTGGCCAGCTTTTTCAGGTCGTCCTTGTTCATTTCTTCCATCTGTGCGGGATCCAGGTGGCCCTCCACCATGTCGGTGTTTTCACCGCTATGGTTGCCGTCGTGGTTCTCCTGGCTCTCCTGGGCGCCCTCTGTGTCGTCTGTGACCTCCTGGGTGCCCTGGGTGGAGTCGGCGTTCTCGGTGCCGTCCTGGCCGCCGTCAGCGTCCTGCGGGGGCATTGTGGCCTCCTCCGCCGCGTCGTCGGTCATTTTGGCGCTTTCAGCGGAAAGCCACGCCTGCACCATGCGCTTGTCATAGGCGGGGAGGGTGTCGCCCGCCTGATACATACGCCCGCCGTACAGGATCGGGCGCTGTGCTGTCAGTCGCTTCATGTTCCTTTCCTCCTGGCTCTTAGCCCAGCAGTTTCACCAGCACGTTTTCGTCTGCGCTGGCCGCAGGGGCGGCAGCGTAACCCGCCGGAATGTTGTTCACCTTGCTGGAACTCTCGCCAGTGGAGGCCACGGTGGTGATCTTCTTGGCGGCTTCGTCGTAGTACACCGCCGCGCCCATGGTCATGGCACCGGTGTCCTTTTCCATCTCAAAGACACCCACCACATGGAGGTGGCCGGTTTCGCCGGCGGCAATATCTTCACCGGCCACGCCGATCCTGGTTCCCAGGCTCACCACTTCGCCGTTTTTGACTGCGGCGCTGGCCTTGTAGTCCAGCACCTCGCCTTTCTGCCAGTATTTTGCGGTCATGTTCTCTTACCTCCTGTTAAATAGTCGTGCCGGGGTTCTTGGCGATACCGCGGAAGTCAACCGCAGTAATGCCCCAGTCCAGCCAAATGTCCCACACAAAGCCCAGGCGGCCCGGAACCTCGCTGCGGCGAATGGTGGGGGTTTCCTGGCCGTTCAGGTAATCAACCTGCAGGCTCTTGGCGTAACGCTGATCGCCGGCGACAAACCAGGGGATCGCGTTGCCGTCACCGGCCAGGACGTTCAGGGCGCCCTCCTCAATAACCTGCAGCTTGTTGCGGTACTGGTACAGGGCGTTTGCGGTGTGGCTGCCGATCCCGGTCACGTCGATCATGGCGGTTTCCAGGATCTGCGACATCTTAAAGCCATAGCCCACGGGGACGATCACGTACTTGGGTTCCACCATGATGGAGTCACCAAACGGGTCTTTCTGGTGCAGCAGTTTCAGCATGGCGGCCTGCAGGGTGTCAATGGACGGGGCGGCGCCGCTGGCGATCAGGTTGTTGTGGGCATTGTCGAACAGGGAAACACCGTCGAAAATGGCGGGGTTGTCGATCAGGATCTTGTAAACCTGCTTGTTGATCGTGCGCTTGGCACTCATGGCGTAAAGGCCGGGCATTTCGGTGATGAAACCCACGTCGTCGTTGATAAACGCCTGGCGGGTCATGCTGAACTGGCGGCCAAAGGTGTCGATCTGGCGCTGGGGAAGCAGTTCCGTCTTGGGGGTGTCGGCTTTCAGTTCGCCGTTTTCACCCACGCGCAGGAACTCACCGGCGCCGCCGGCCAGATAGCTGTGATCCTTGGTGGGCTTAAAGTCGCTCACGCTGCCCTTGGTGGTCCACAGCTGGAACGTGGTGGGGATCTCCTGGTACATCTGGACAATGTTCTTGCGGATCGCGTTGTCCAGGATCGCGGGAAACGCCGCGGTGGGGTTGAAGAACTGGCGGCAAGCCTCGTTCCACAGGTCGTCCTTGCTCATACGCAGCAGGGAGGTGGTGGTGCCCACGCCGTCGCGGGCCATGCACTCAATGGCCAGATCGCGCAGGGAGTAGCCGCGCATTTCCTCCGCGCCCTTGGCGGGGTTCTGGACATTCGCACCGGCCCGCAGCAGCATGGCGTCCACAGCTGCCTGGCGGAAGTTGTCGCCCTCGTCGCCGTTCATGCGGCTGGAAACAGGGGCGCCGTGTGCCAGCAGGTAGTCCACCGCCGCCTGTCTTACGGTGTCCATGGTGGCGCCGTTGCTGATATACTCCGCGGGATCCATGCCCGCCTGACGGCACAGCGCGGTAATGTCGCTCACGCGCTGGCGCTCCGTTGCGACGGCCTGGCGGGCTGCCTCGGTGGGGTCTGTGCCCTGCTGGCCGTTATCGTTGCCCATACCGCGGGCGCCGCCGGTGGGATCCTCACCGCCCTGGCCCTCGTTGCCCTGGGCGGGGGGATTGTTGCCCGCCGCGTCGATCTGGCGCTGCAGGCCGTCAAACTCTGCTCTTTCCTCTGCCGTCAGGTCACGGCCAGCGGCGCGGGCGCCGCTCACAATAGCCTGCTGACGGGCGATCATTTCCTGAATGGTCATGGTTGTTTTGCCTCCTCAATGATAAAGATTTTTGTTGATCTGGATCTGCTTTTCATAAACAGAAAGGTCCTTGGCCGTCGCCTGCTCCGGGTCGTCGGCTCTGCCCACGCCCACGGTGGCGTCCGCCGGCACGGAAACAATGGACACCTCCAGCGGCGTCCATTTGCGGGCGATCTGGCAGGGGCCTGTAAAACGTCCGTCCGCGGAGGTCTTACCGGCCACCACTTCCTCCCAGCTGTCCACGCTGTAACGCACGGACGTGGTTTTCAGGGTGCCGGATTTGACTTTGCCGAAAATCTTTTCGGCGTCGTCGTCCGTGTCGAACTCCACTTCGGCCATGCCGCGGTGGTTCTCCACCCATGCGCGGATCACTTTTCCCACCACCTTGTCGGTGTCGTGGTTGAAAAGCAAAACGCCCACGTCGTTCAGGCGGGAGAGATCCAGCGCGTTCTCCGCGTGATCCAGGATTTCCATACCAAACCAACGGCGGTATGGCTCCTCGCTGGAAAAGCTGATCGTGCGCCTGCGGCTGTCCTCCTGGCCCTCTGCGCGGCTGTTGGCCTCAATGTGGCCCATGCTTCGCTGCCCGCTGTTTCTGTCCCTCTTGGGGTCATTTGCCTGCGGTGTTCTGCTGTGCTGCTGTCGTTCCATTTCCAAAAATTACACCTCCTAACTCGACGCCGACGGATCGGCCATATTCCAGGACCTCGGCCATTTCATTGACGGCCTCTTTCCAGTCCTTGCCCTGTTCCGCGCAAACGTCCTGAAACGTCTTTTGCCCGGATTGCAGGGCGGTTTTTCCGGCGGTGCTTTCCTTTGCCGGGTCGATCCACTTCTTTGGGGCTTTCGTCCAGGTGTGGGAAAGGTATTCCGCCTTTTTATCCCAAAAGCCGGGCATATCAACCAGCCCGGAGAGATAACAGGAGATAACAAAGGTTTCGTACACCTCCGACATGAAATCTGTTAGCAGTTCCACGTCCTCGGTGTATGTGTTTTCGTCCTCAATAGCATTTTGCCGTGCGGAGGAATAGGTGGCCCCGCTCATGTCGCGGCTGACGGCCTCATAACTCAAGCCCTGGCCTGCGGCAATTAGCCCCTGCTGGGTTTTCAGGAACCCGGCTGCGTCGCTGCCGGAACCTTTCGGATCCACCACCTGTATTTCGTCACCGGCGCCCAGGCTCTGGATCATGCCGGGGGCCAGTTTCTTGCCCTCATAGTCCATTCCGCCGTCCGGCGTTCTGGTGCCGCCGCGGCCAAAACCGCCCGCCGGGATTGCCCGCTTGATGAACACAGCCAGGCAGGCCGCGATCCGCTCCTTGACGGAAACGGCGGTTATAAACTCGTTCGTGTCGCGCACTCTGGTGATCGTGGGGGCCATGTCGGACATTTCGCGCAGCTGGCTGGGCCGCTTCTTGGATTTGTAAAAATATACGTCCTTGGCCTCGACGTAAACGGGGTCGTTTAGGCTCCAGCCCTCAATGTCGTATTGATTGATCCAGTAGCCCACCGGCCTGCGCCATTGGTTGTATTCGATCCCGCCCACAACACGGTTTCCCTGGTGCTTCGGCTTGCTGGCGGTCACGTCCAGTTCGTCCACCTCAATGGCCTGCAGCTGGAACGGGACCAGCCCCTGTTTGGTGTAGCGGTATAGGAACAGCAGGCCACCGTCCACCTTTTTACGGTCTACCGCCATACGCAGCATTTGGTTGAAACTCTGTTCGCCGGTCACGTCGCAGTTTCTGGCCTTGCACCATTGGCGCCATGCCTTTTCCAGCTTTTCGTCCAGTTCGTCGTTGCCGGTTTTAGCCTGGAGGGTGTAGCCCTTGCCCACCACGTTGCGCTTGTATGCGTGGAGGATAGACTGGGCAATATCACTGTTGCGCTCCAGGTCACGGGCGCGGGCGCGTACCACGTCGCGGCTGAAACGGTCCGTAACCTCCGCGCTTTCGTTGTGTACCCGCCACCCGGCATTTAGGCGTCCATACCCTGCGGCGTCATATCCACGCAGGATCTCCAGCTGCTGCCGCCATGCCTCGCGCTCACAGGCGCGGCGTGGGGAAATGGCGGCCATGATTTTGTCAAAGGCTCCCATGGTTACCTCCCGTCAAAGAACGCCACAAAGGTGCGATCCAGCAGGCAGTTGTCCGTCCCGCTGTCGATCTGCGCCTCCAGGTCGTCACGAATGGCTTTCAGCTGGGCCAGGTCCGCCCGCGTCAGGGATCGGCTGCCGATCTTGTATGACTGGCCGCCGGCCAGAACGGCGGAAATGGCGCTGTTTACCTGCTCCAGCATTTCAGCCGCTTTTGTGTTTGTACTCATTTGGTGGCCTCCTGTCAGATCCATGTGTCATTTTGATTGATCCAGTTTTCTTCCTGGGTTTGTCGCGGTTCCTGCTTGGTCGGCTTCCGCGGCTCCGGCGCCGCCGCCTGCCCCTCCACGCTTTTCAGGTACAGGGACCGGACGCCCATAACGTCCGCCGCCGCGGCTGCGTACACCTCACAGTCCAGGTAATGGTTGTCAGCGTGGGAGGATTTCAGCACCCATTTCTGGACCTCTTTCCCTCCGGATCGCTCGGTTACCTTGTGTTCCGCCGTTACCTGTTCGGCGTATTCCATGTCGCAGTCCTTGTAAACCTGCCAGGAACCTGTCCCGTTCGGCTTCCGCATACGGGCTGCGATCTGGTCTTTATACTTGCCGCCGTCCACCAGTACCAGGGTCATGCCGTGGGCCTTGCTGCCGGCCTTATTGACCACGGAAAGGCGGTAATGGGACAGCATGGTGCTGGTGCCCTTGCATGGCAGCACCCAGTCCGAATTGATGGCGCAGAACTCGTAAACTTCGTCGGTCTGGTCGCCGCTGTCCATCAGGGCCAGGTTGACCATGGCCGTGTCGCCGTTCGGCAGGGAAAACTCCACGTTCATGGCCTTTTCCACCTCTGCCATGGAAAGCGCCTGCCCGTGGGCCACGTTCTGGCTGGTCATGTAGTCGCCCCATGCGCGGATCGTCCAGTACAGGCAATTTTCCTGTACGTCGATCCCGCCGGTAATTAGCTTCGTCCATGGCGGCAGCGTCCACTCCGGTGTTTCCGTCTGTCGCTCCATGACCAACTCCGCGTTGGTTTTCAGCTTCGTGTCCTCCCATGGCTCCGCCAGCCAGCTGTTAGTGAAGTTGTGCAGCAGTTCCGGGTCGTCTTTGCTCCGCATGAACTCCCGCGCAATATCGGAAAAACGGGTGAACGGGGAATACAGGGTGTTCAGCCAAAAGGCCACGCTTTTGGGGTTCTTCGTCCGTTGCTTCACAGCCTGCCAGCGGCCAGCCCGCAGCATTTTCCCCTTGTCCTGATCCGTAATCACGGCCCCGCAGGCTTGGCACACATACACGGCCATTTCTGCCCGGTCGGTGTTCTCCGGTACGTCGTCCTTGCTGGGCCATTTCAGGCAGCCGAATTTCAGTTCTATGTACTGCCCACAATGCGGGCACGGGACAAAATAATGCTTGATCGCCTCCGCCCGCTCCATGGCCCGCCAGATATGCCCGCTTTTTAACGTCGGGGTGCTGGCCATGAAAATTTTTCGGTTGAAATAGGTTTTTGTGCGTTCTCGCGCGAGGGAAACGGGATCCGCCTCTTTTTTGCTTGCCGCCGGGAATTTGTCCACTTCGTCCATGAAAAGGTTGCGTATATTCGTACTGGCCAGATCCGCCGGGCTGTTCGCGCCTGTCAGGTACACGATCATGTCGGAAAACTTTAGCGCCAGTTTCTTGCTGTCGTTCTTCCGCCACTTATCGGCCAGAACCTTGCAGCTTCTCACCATTGGCTCCAGCTTGCTTTCCGTGGTGCGCTCCGCCAGGTCGTCCGACGGGTAAACCACCATGGTTGGGGCCGGGTCCTGGGCGATCAGGCTGCCCAGCATATTCTCCATGGCAGACGTGCCGCCCACCTGGGTGGGCTTCACGAACACGATTTCCTCCACCGTATCGTCGGAAAAGGCGTCCATAATCTCCACCAGGTACGGGGTCACGCTGTTGCTCCAGGGGCCTGGGATCGCGTTGCCGTCCGGCAGTATGCGGTATTTCGCCGCCCACTCCGAAACCGTCAGGCGCTCCGCCGGGCGCAGCACCTGAATGGCGTTATAGATCCACGGCGGCACGGTATAGGGTTCCTGCTTGTATTTCCTCATGGCGCCGCGTCCTCCCGCTCCTCCATGATCGCGCCGTCAGAGAACGCGGCCAGCAGGCTTTCCAACTCTTTCCGCATGGCCTTTTCCATGGCACGGATCGCCACTGTGTCAGCATAGCCGGACATGGTTCCAGCCATGCGCGGGGGAATATTCATGGCGAATTTCTTAAAGCTGGCCATGAACTCGGTTAGTTCCTCGGTGGCGTGATCCGCCGCCAGGTAACGCCCCTCTGCAATCGCCGTTTTCAGGCGGTGCAGCTGGCCTTGGCTTTCTTTCAGTTCAACCTCCGCCTCCAGCTTTTTCAGCGTCAACTCCGCCGCCCGGCTGTTTTCGCCGGTTTCCTGGGCTTTCGCCTCGACGTATGCCACATAACGCTGGACCGTGGCGCAGGTTCTATATTTGCGGGCACCGCCGCCGGGCGGGATCTCTGTTTCCAGGACGCCCTCCTGGGTCAGCTGTTGCACACGGCGGACCGTTTTCCCCAGCAGCTGGGAGATCGCCGTTGTGCTGGACCACTCCGGCACCGTGCCGGACAGCACCGCCGGCTTTTCGCTCTTTGCCCGCTTTCCGGTGCCGCCGGTCTGCTTCTTTTCCGCCACCGGCGCCACCTCCTTTTTGCTCCAGCAGGGTGCCCCGCCGATTTCGCTTTTCCGGTTTTGGTCGATTTCGTTTTTTTCGCCGCTCCTTTTTCGGCTTATACCCCCGTAGGGGGGTATAACTTTTCCGGCATTTCAAAAAACCGTAACGTAACAGCCGGATTTTTTTCTGTTTTCACAGGGTAAAACGTCGGGCTTTCCTTGCCCCGCACGGCTTTTCCTGCTGGGGAGTACCTACACAGGGGGGTGCGTGGTCCTTAACGGGTGCCCTGGGTGCCCCTCGGCAAAGGCACCCAGGGCGGGAGGGTTAGGCCGGGCCGCCGCGTATGCACACGCCGCAGCGGCGCAGGGTGAAAGGAGGAAAGCCCCCGCGGTACACTCCCCGGCCATGGTGTGGAAAGCAAAGAACCACCGGCCTTTCGGCTGGTGGTTCTCGGTATTCGTTTCAGGGCTTCACCCCTGCGCTGCTTTCCATGCTATCAGTATAGCACGGTCAATAGTCCAAAAGCGTCCAAACTTTTCATGGGCGATTATTCCGCCCGTGCGGCCCTGCCCGCTGCTGCTTCCTGACCATGTATTCCTCCAGCAGTTTCCGGTTTCGCTTGTTCTCCAGGATCTTATCCAGGGCGGCGTTGTAGTAGTTGAACACGTTGGACCGGCTCATGTAAAGGGCCTCCGCGATCTTATCCCAGCCCCGGCAATCTATGTGTCGCATTTCCACCACGGTGCGCTCGGTGGAGTTGGCGGGTAATACGTCGATCAAATCCATAACGTTCAGGACGGCCTTGTCCATTTCCTCCCGCTGCTCCTCGATCCTGTCCTCCACTTCGGAGATCCGAAAGACAACGGACACGGATCCGTCCGTCTTTGTCGGCTTGGTCGGCGGCGTCAACCTGAACGCGGACCCCGTACTGGGCGCCCGCAGTTCGCTGGAAAGGACGCGGTGGCGCTCCTCCAGGATCCGCTTTTTCCCCACAGCCGTATGGTACTGCTGCAGGTATTCCTTGACAGCCTCACGGCCCAGGGTTTCGTCCGTTGTCTTTTTGCTCATTCTCACACCTCGGTAATGTCGTACCCAAAACGGTCCTTTAGCATTTTCTTTTTCATGGCATACTTGGCCGTTCTGGTGGCCTTGCTCTTTACGTCCTCCACGACGAACTCCCAGGGCACCCCGCTTTGTTCTGCGTAGTATGGCGCATGACTTCCGTATAGCTGCCTGTTTGGCGGCTGGTAGTATGTAAAATCCGCCTTGTAGCGGATCGCCCGCACCCGCTTTCCCTCCGTGTCGGTAAACGCTTCCTGCAGGGTGAAATCCACCTGGAGGCGCAGATCACGGATCTGCCCCCTTGCCTGGCGGGCAGCCAGAACGTCGAACCTGCGGGCCTCTTTCTGGCTGTCGAAATGCAGGACGGCCCCGGAGGCTGTCACCCGCTCGGTGGGGGTGTTGTGGTATTTCGTTCCCTTTGTCGGATCCTGCGGCGGCGCGGCGGGAGGTGCTGGCCCCCGCCGCTGTTGCTGCTCCATGTACTTTTTCATGGCCTGCGCCTGGTATTTCGGCGGCAGGTCGGAAACGTTTATGGTCATTACGTTTTCCCCCGGCTTTCAAACTTTCGGAAGCGGTCTTTTATGCAATCGACGCAGGGGTGCAGGCAACTATGAAAGCCGCGCTTGTTCGTGCCGTGAAAAACCCGCTTTTTGTATTCCCGGCAAATATGCGGTGGTTTCCCCATGGCCTTTTCCTGCTCCGCCTCCGTGCAACTCACGTTCCGGCAGTCGTTACAGTTCACAGGCGGCCATGGGCTTATTTCGTCCATGATAACAAACATTTTCTATTCCTCCGCCGCGTCCGGGATCTCCACATACTGCCACGACATGGGCGGACGGTCCAGGCCGAACTCTGCCAGAGGGCTGGGCGCGTCGAACTTCTCCGGTGACTGGACGATCCAGCCGGAAAGCCGCCTGCCTTTTGCGTATTTCAGCAGATCCTCACGCGGAACGCATGACATTTCTTCCAGGTCTTGCATGGTTCGGTATGATACTTCCCCAGGGCAAAGGAATTGACCTTGCACCGCTCCGGTGCCGCTGACGTACACCAGAACGGTCACGGGCCATTCAAGCCTTTCATTTTGCGGGTGTGTCTTTCGGATTTCCAACGTTTTTTCGCCGTCCAGGATCTTCTCCCACCACTCCGGTTTCATGCTCATAAGCACAGCCAGCATATTAACCTCCGTCCTTGCCTGGCAGCGGAATGATCCGGCATTTGTCCGTTGCGAACTCCGCCACATGATGGAGCGCCATGCAGGCCAGCACAATGTCCGCCATAATGTCGTCCGCGTCCTCTTTCCCGCGCCCGTCCTTGTTCTGTTTCAGAAATCCAGCGGCCAGCACGTTCCCCAGTTCCTCCAGGTTCTTGGCTGCTTCCTGCCAGCGTTCTTTCGGCACGGTGTAACCGATCTCCACTTTCTCGGTGTTTTCCACGGCTCACACCTCCCAGGGGAAAGCAGAGGCAGGGAGATCCGGGAAATACTTCCGCAGATTGTCCTTGAAGAACACAGGGATCTCGTTCTCCTCGCAAAATGCCACGATGTTGTCCACCCACTCGCGGGCGGGCGTCACCTTGTCCGGTCGGTTGCCGGTTTCGGCGCCCAGGATCACCCACTCCGGTAAACCCTCCGCCGCGGCCATGTCCACCGGCCCCAGCAGCGGCTCCATGCTCCAAAAGCTGTTGATGTTCACACCCTGCATGACGTACATTCCCACCGCGTCCATGTTCGCCACGGTGCTGCCATACCAGAAATTGCTTTCGTGGGGCAGGAGGGCCAGGTGGTCCAACTCCAGATACCGGGCCGGGTTCTTTGTCAGGAACAAATAGCGGTGCTGGGGTGCCTTGCGGCAGGCGTCCAGCACCTCCACGATCCAGGAGGTGGGCACCCAGCGCCCAAACAGATCTGCCATGCTGCAAACAAACACGGTCTGCGGTTCCTTTGTGTTCTGCGGCTGGCCCAGGCGGTAGCGGTGCAGGGTAGGCTCGAAACCATACGGGTATGGCGTCGCCTTGATCTTCTCCGGCAGCACATGGAGGCCGCCGGCCAGCGTGGCCAGATCCTCCAGCCCTGCGTTGAAGCGTGTGGCCGTTCGCCTGGCGTAGCAGTACGGGCAGCCATGGCGGCAGCCGGTTACGGGGTTCCAGGACATTGTGGCCCAGTCAATTTTCGTCTTGTTCATTCTTCGTCGCTCCTTTCGCTTTTCCACTCGTTCACTATGCACTCGTTACAGTCAAAACTCTGGCAGTACACGCAAATGTCCATACCGTCGGCCATGGCCGCGCGGACGATTGCCGGGAAATCCGGCAGGTTCACCTTGCGGCGCGGTTTCAGTTCCGCCAGAACGTCGCCCAGGTATTCCGACGCCTGCCAGTCGCCATATAAACGCGCCGGGGCTTCCTGTTCCTCGGTTTCCGGGTTCATAGTCCAGAGGGCAACACACCCGCCGTCCGGGTCATGCTCCCACCGTGCCGGTGTCTGGCTTATGATTTTCCCATCTGCGCCCCGCGTTGTCCGGCCTATGGTGGCCGTTCCTTTGGCTATGCAAATAATACTCATGCTTTACCGCCCTTTCCATTACACGGCCACCAGCCGCTCCAGCTGTGCCATGGTCGTGATTGTTGTTCCGCACCATTCCGGCAGGTTTGCCCGAACCAGGGCCGTGGCAAACGGTGGCGGTACTGCGTTCCCGCACCTTGCCACTTGCTTGGTTTTCCCGTACTCCTTGCCGGTGTAATCTTTGTCGATTTTATAATCATCAGGAAAGCCGTTCGCCCTGTACAATTCCCGCGGCGTCAGCATACGCAGCCCTATATCAGCCATGAAATACCAGGCGCCGCCGATCAAAAACAGGATCACCTCGTTGTCCTCCAGCGTGTAGCCGCAATACTCATTCAGGGCGGCACGGATTTTTGGCCAGTTTCGGAGATCGGCGCCCGGTGTCGCTTTTACCACTTCGGTGGTAATCACCCCATGATGGCCTCCGCCAGCGGTTATTGTTTGCACCGGCTCCGTTGCAGGCCCGCCCAGGTTTGTACCTTTCAGCTTGACCATGCTGGCCATGGTGATAGCTTCACGATCCCGCGTCGTGACCGTGTGAAGCGGCGCGCCCGCGCTCTGGTTGTGGTCGCCGCTGTAATACTTTGTCAGCGTAGCCGCCGCCAGGCCGTAGCGGTTGGAGGCGTCAATGGTCATAACCGGTTCTTTGACGTTTTGGCCTCTCACTCGCTCCGATTGCTCCGTGTGGTACTGGATCATGGTCGGACACGCCACGCACTCCTCCGCTTTTGACACCTGGGTGTGCGTCGGCTCCATTACGCTGCGCCCGCGGTCCCCGCCGCCGGTCTGCCCGATTGCGGCCAGGGTTGGCGTAATCAGCATTTGGTTTCCTGCGGTTGTCACGGTATGCACTGGGGCGCCCGCGGCTGCCCCCACGCTGTTGGTTGTATTCGTTACCGTCAGCGGCGCCATGACAGGGGAGGCCACGCCGTACCCGTGTTTTGCTGTCACAGTTTGAAGCGGCCCGCTCATTTCTTGCCCGCGGAAATCCCCAGCATGGTTGACAATCACCAGAAACGGATCCGCCGATTTTATCACGAACTTGTCCACGCCTCTGGCCACACGCCGCATAGTATTGGGACGGAGGGGGCGCTGCGCCGAAAGCCCATATTTTTCCTTGATCTCTGCGCGGCTGTCAAAAATGGACGGGCACGGCAGGCTCCAGTCTATGATTTCCGCCGCGCTGCGCCATGGTTTTTTCTTTCCGCTCTTTACCTCCGGGCTGTCTGCCGGTGCGTGTGTTGGTTTCGGCCATACAATAGGCCGCCCGTCATGCCTGGCAATCAGGAAAAACCGCTTTCGCGTTGTTGGCGCTCCATAATCCGCGGCCACAAGTTCGCGCCACTCGACGGCATATCCCAGGTTTTTAAGCTGCTCCAGCCATTTGTGGAAAGTTTGGCCCACCAGTTTTTTGACAGGCTTTCCTTTTCGCACAGGCCCCCACGTTTGGAACTCCTCCACGTTCTCCAGAATAATCACGCGCGGACGGACCGTTCCGGCCCAGCGCAGGACGATCCATGCAAGCCCGCGTATATTTTTGTCAACAGGTTTCCCACCCTTGGCCTTGCTGAAATGCTTGCAATCCGGGGAGAACCAGGCCAGGCCCACGGGGCGCCCTTGGCAGACTTCCACCGGGTCCACGTCCCACACGCTGGCTTGAAAATGGCGCGTGTGCGGGTGGTTCGTCTTGTGCATTAAAATGGCGTCAGGATCGTGGTTCACCGCTATGTCTACCACGCGGCCCGTGGCTAATTCGATCCCGGTTGACGCGCCACCGCCGCCGGCGAAATTGTCCACTATGATTTCGTCCAGGAAATTGATCTGCGCCCCACTCATGTTTCCGGCCCTCCAAACGCCGCCAGGTCGAAACAGGTCTGTTTCCCAACGTACTGGCACCACGCCCATTCCAGCATGGCGCCGCGGCTGTCCTGGTAGTCCTGCATGAACAGAACCACGTCCGCCGCCTCCATCATGGCGAAACACAGGCGCATATAATCCACGGGGCGCAGCCCCTCCGGCGCCGTGGCGGGGTTCAGTACGATATGGCCCGCCGCCGCCAGCTTCTTTTCCACCTCTCGGAACTTGGCTTTATAACGCCTGTCCCCGGTGATCTTGCCTGATATGTAGATTTTCACAGAAAACCCTCCTATTCGTTGAAAATCTCGAAATACTCCTGGTATGGGTAACCGCTGATCTCATGCCACCCGCTCCGGCAGGTGGATCCGTCGTCGAACTTATACAGCACGGCGCCCTTTCTCGCTTTCGGGTCCTTTCTCCAGCTGGACGCAGGCACGGCGGTGTATGTGATTTCCGGCTTGTCCATGTTCTGCGTTTTGCTGTACCGCTTCCCGCGCTTGCCGATCTCTCTGTACCTCTCCATGGTGGAACGGCTTTCTTTCATCAGGTAGGCGGCCAGCTTGTAGTGGTTGCCGCGCCTGTCCATAGGCTTGAAGCTGATACCTCCGCCGCCTCTTGGGACATTCTCCCACGCCTCCGTGATGATCTCCGGATCCATGCGGGAAATGATAACGTGAATGTGCGGGTTGGTCATGCGCTTGGTTTCTATGACCACCACGGCCTTGAACGTGATCCCGCGCTTTTTGCAGAGTTTCCGCAGGTTCCGCAGAAAGGCGGCCTTGTTCTCCAGGATCTCCTCGAAAGAACTGTCCTTGACGTAGTAGTGTAGAACGGCGTGGAGATCCCTATGGCCGAAATTGGCGTTTATATCCCAGCGCAGGTGTTCCTCTGCCACCCGCTCGTTGATCCGCTCCTGCTTCTCGGTGGTGTGGCCGGTATTTGGGCCGCGCTTCACTCCTTTGGTGTGAACCCGGAAAGATTGCATTTTCTTGTGTTCGACACACGGACCAGCTTTCACCACCCTATGAACGTAGGCCATGGGTGCCTCCTTTTCTGCTGCTGGTCGCTTTACTAATCACTCTTACCGGCGCTATACGGGGCCGTAGCCCCGTCGCTTTTTCCGGCTTGTATTCCGTCCGGGAACCTGATATAATATAGGTATATCGGACGGTTTTCCGTCGTCTATATTGCCACCTGCGCCGTGTTGACAGCACCGGGCGCAGGTGGCTTTCTTTTTATGCCAAGTAATCCTTGGCCATTTCCAACAGTTCCGCCGCGTGTTCCTGGTCAATAATCTTGACCTTGCCGGGCTTCTTCGGATCTGCGTCGATGGCCCAGCACGTTTTCTTTGCCAGTATTTCCCGCTTGTTCAGTTCCTTGTCCAGTTCCTTTTCGTAGTAGTCCTGTTCTTTCTGCCAGGCCACAAACTGTTGGAACTCCTCAACCGTCATTTTTACAGTTATTTCCACATTGTCCTCCTTGCGGCGTGTCGAATATTCTTTCGGTTGCCATTTGTGCATAGTCGGGGTTGATCTCGCAGCCTATGAAATCGCGCCACAGGCGTTTGGCCACCACTCCGGTGGTGCCGCTCCCGGCGAACGGATCCAGAACCGTGCCGCCCAATGGGCTGCCTGCTAAAATACAGGGTTCAATCAGCTTTTCAGGAAACACGGCAAAATGGGCGCCGCGAAAGCCGTTTGTGCTTACGGTCCACACGTCCCGCTTGTTCCGGCGGCCTGTCTGGTTTTCTCGGTTCCCGTGGCTCTCGCGCTCCACCTGGGCGCTGTTGTCATGTGACCGCCCGCCGGTGTAGGCACCGCCGCCGCGGAACGTCCTGGCGTTTCCCTTGGTTGACGTAACGGGTTCGCTGATTGCCGCCGCGTCGAAATAATAGCGTTCCGATTTGGAAAGCAGGAAAATATATTCGTGGCTCTTGGTGCAGCGATCCCGGACGCTCTCCGGCATACAGTTGGATTTGTTCCATATAATATCCTGGCGCAAATACCACCCGTCTGCCCGGAGGGCAAAAGCCAGCTGCCAGGGAACGCCGATCAGGTCTTTGTATTTGTAGCCCCGCGGCGTATGCTTTGCCGTGTGACCGCAGGAATTACGGGTGTTCGTCGGCGGCTGGCTTCCTGATCTGGTGGCGTAACTGTCGCCCATGTTCACCCACAGGGTTCCGTCTGCCCGCAGAACCCGCCGGACCTCACGGAAAACGGAAACCAGCGATTGCAGGTATTCCTCCACGCTGGCCTCGTTTCCGATTTGACCCGCCGCGCCATAATCTCGCAAATTATAGTAGGGCGGGGAGGTGACGCAGGTATGGACGCTTTCGGGCGGTAAATGCCGCAGTTGCTCCAGCGCGTCGCCTGTCAGGATTATTTCAGCCATTGGCGGGCGCCTCCAATTTCGCCGCCAGGGCCTCAATGGCGGCCGCCGCTTCCTCCAGTTCCGTGGCCAGGAGGTTCCGGCCAAAACGGTCCCGCTGGTGCATGGCCTCCAGGCGGAGGTCTGCGGCCTGCCGCTTATATGGGTTCGTGCTGTCGGTCTTAACCGGGCCGCTGCCGGTGTATGCCCGTTTCAGCCACCAGGTAGGGCTATTCTGTTCAGCTTGGTGGGCGCAGTTTTCAGCGTCGCAGTTCTCCGCGTCGCAGCTGTCACAAAATACCCGGTGGAAATCGTCGTCCCACGGGCCGGACAGGATAGGGAGGGCGCCCAGGAAGTCCCCCAGGGCCTCCGGGGAGGCCGTGATCCTTTCAAAGTTATTCACCGCCCGGCCTCCTCTTTGTGGAGGTCCACACCCTCCAGGGCGTTCCACACGGCCCGCTCCCATTCCTTTGCCCAGCCGGAACAGGCTTTCCGTACTGCGTTAATCACAACAGCCTCGCCGTCGGCCTCCCACAGCAGGCGATCCTTGTCGATCACGTCCGCGCCGATATGCTCCGCCGGATCCCGCTCGATCATGTCCACCAGGTACAGGGGAACGCCCCAGCAGGCACCGCCGCCGGGTGGCTGGTAAATCTGGAACCCCTGCATAATCACCGGCACCATGGTGACCTCCTCGCCGCGGTCACCGCCGCGCCAGTGGTCCATATCGTCCGCCGCCGTTTCTCTCAAAACCAGCTGCGGCTCCGTGTCCTTAATGATCGACGTGGGCATATCTCGCTCCGGGATCATGCCCATGTGTTCCACGATGGTGGCCAGCACCTTGCGCGGCAGCAGGGCGCGGTTGGCCATGGCAAACCAGTGATCCGTGTAAATGGCCACGTCGTTGCCGGTGTTCAGGACGGTGTACCCGCCCGCTTTGTAGGCTCTTTTGATGGCGCGGATCAGCCCGCCCTCGTTAATCAGCATTTGAAACCCTCCTTTTATATAAGGTGCGGCATAGGCACCGGCCTTTCCTCCTTGTCGGCCCTCCACACCTCTGCGTCCCGTATTTCTGTCCAGTCACAGCCCCAAACCTCCGCCGCGTTCAGCAGGGCGGCAAAATTGGAACCGTGCGGCACCACGACGGTGCCATATTTCCGGCTTACCACTCTGGCGCAGCCGCTGGCCTGCCAGCGTTCCCGCCGTGCCCGCTCCGTCACAGACGTTTCATACTTGCGGGCGGCCTCGCGGGTTACACCCCGCCCCAGGCGTTCACCGTACATTCCCATGTTTCCATGGCCTCCTTGACTGCCTTGGAGTAGTCGGTGGAGGTGATCCCGCTGTCCCATGCGCTTCTCGCGCCGCCCTCGCCCATGTTGTAGGCCATGGCGGCCTTTTCGACGCTGCCATACTTGTCCAGATACAGGCCCAGCTTGTAGCAGCCGCCCGCGATATTCCCGGAGACTGTGGTGGGATCCAGCCCCGTGGCCGCCTGGATCTCCGCATGGTAGGAACTGCCGGGGCCGGGGTTTAACTGCATGATCCCCACCTCACCAGAGGCGCCCACGGCGTCCATGTCGAAATTGCTTTCCGTCTGTGCCACCGCCAGGGCCAGAGGATAGGGGCAGCCGTATTCCTCGCAGTACGTCCTCATGTAGTCCTGCCATTCGTATGGCATTGGAACCGCCAGGGAGAAATAGCCCTGCGCCAGCAGCGCCTCCTCGATCTTTTCCGTTTCCTGCGGGTCCTCCATGTATTCCTCCTCCGCCGCCGCGTTGAACAGCAATTCCGTGGGCAGGATTGCCGCCGGTGCCGCCGACGCTTCCGGCGCGGCAGGTTCCGCCGCCGGTTCCTCGCTGTACGCCTTGGCCACCATGACCACGCAGACGGCAACGAACAGCGCCAGGGCGATAAAGGCCAGAACCTTATTGCGTCGGCGGGCTTTGCGCTCCCGCTCCGCCGCGCGGGCGGTTCTGCGCTCCTTGGCCGCCTTGATCTCCGCCGCGGCCTGTTTCAACTCACGGGCGGACACCGCCGCCCGGTAAACGGCCAGATCGTCCTCCACGGCAGAGATCCGCACCCCCTGTGTGGTCTGCTCGGTGGTGATGGCCGCCACGTCCTGCTCCAGCTTGTCCACGCGCCGCTCCATGCGGCGGGCGTATTTTTCGCCTTTCTGGCTCATTTCTTCGTTACCTCCTTTTTTCTGGTGGCCCGCCCGGTCACCTCATAGGTGATACCGAACCGGCGGCGTCCGCACTCCGAACAGGTGATTTTCTCACACCTCTGCGCGACGGGTTTTACAGTCTTACCCCTGGCCGCCAGATCGACGGCGCAGGGCTTACATAGCAGCTTTGTCATTCGTCCGTGCCCCTTTCGTCAATATGGGCGGCGCACATATCAGCCTCATGCAGCCGCCACACCCATGGCGTTGCGTCCATGGCCGCGGACAGGTCCCGCAGGTCTGTGCGGGCCGCCGTGTCATAGGCTCCCATGTGCCAGCGGATTGCCAGGGCTTCGTGATCCTCCAGGCGGATAAAGCGGGCGATCTGGTACAGGCTCTTTTCTCCGTGCCCCAGGGGGAGGGGATCCCGGAACGTATAACCCAGGTAGTCCTCCCACACACCCGTTTCCGGGTTCCTGCGGCGTTTTCTTTCAATGTGGTACACGCCTGCCTTGCACACGTCATGCAGCAGCCCCAGGATCGCCACGGTTTCCTCCTCCCGCTCGGAGATGGGGGGCAGGCCCCAGCGCGTCCCTGGGCGTCAGGTCGCGGATCGTGATTTCCCGCAGACGACGGTAAACGTTCAGGCTGTGAATAACCAGGCCACCGGGGAAAGCGCCGTGGTGCTTGGCTCCCGCCGGGGCCTCGAAAAAGTCCGTTTCATTCTCCAGGCGCTCCAGCAGTTCCTCCGCACCGTCGCGGTGGACGCCGGCCAGAAACAGATCCTTGAAATGTTGGGCCACGGTTTGCAGCCCGTTTCTCTCTAAAAAATCAGACATTTGCCGTTCCTCCTATGCTTCCGGGGCTTCGTTGCCCCAGGCGTCCCAGCCGTCAGCCCTCTGGCGGGCGAACATTTCCAGCCTGGGCACGTCGCCCAGCAGTTCCACGATCCGCTGGCGGGTTTCGTCTGGCTTCTTGCTGTGCCCCTCGAACGGGGCTTCTATAACTGTCTCTTATACACATCTCCGAGCCCACGAGACTAC
>ERZ1027209.115-NODE-115-length-27491-cov-8.324209_pt1 | contig 27491 bp, 31 predicted proteins | sample MGYA00519269_ERZ1027209 | MGnify/ENA primary metagenome ERZ1027209 (study PRJEB26926, sample SAMN06164733) | human gut metagenome | biome: ENVO:00009003; feature: ENVO:2100002; material: ENVO:00002003 | host: Homo sapiens | place: USA | collected 2012 ... | reverse complement strand
GGCAGCGTCAGATGTGTATAAGAGACAGGCTAAAAATAATATAAATGGTAAAAGATATAATTCAAAAACTTTAAGTAGAAAATTTCCAGAACTATATGAATTGATAGTAAATAATAATGATTTAGATATTCAAAAGGAAATAATATATTGTATTTTCTTTAATATTGAATCTATACCTACATGTAAGAATGAAAAATGTTCTAATCATACAATTTTAAGAAATCTACAAAAAGGATTTCAAAATTTTTGCTGTGTTGAATGTCAAAATGAATGGCAAAGATATTCTAAAGATTTTAGGAATAATATTTCTAAAGCTCTTCAAGAATATAAAAAAGAGAAAAACAAAAATACCACAGACCCATTTAAAAAATTTCTTTTAAAATATGATTATGAAAAAGAAACTAATTACTTTATCTTACATAATTTTTGTAAGCATGGAGATTTAAAAATCTATGGTAATTTGCTTACAAAAAAGTTTAATAATGAGATGTTTGATAATATGTGTCCTAAATGTAATTAAGAAATATTTGATACTTATATTCCTACAGAAAAAGAAATAGAAGATTTTAGGGCAATATTTCCAGAATTCTACAAGAAACATCATTATGCTTTGAAAAGAAGCTGGTGGATGTTATATTATCCTAAATATCTTAAAATCTTAACCTTACATTATGAGAAATATTTTGGAAAGGTAAATGATGTTATACAACGAGGAGTTTATTATGTCTTTATGAATAATTTGACAGAAGCTCCAATTTGTCGACATCCTGGATGTAATAACCATACTGATTTTTCTAGAACCGATTCTTGGGATTTTAATTTGTTTTGTTCTAAACATGTAGTTGGTTACAATGCTTCTGGTGTTGAGCTAGAACTAGAAGAATATATCAATATACTTGGTGTTAATTGTGAAAGAAACAAACAACATATTATTAAAGGAGAATTTGATTTTTATTTTCCTGTGAATAATTTAGCTATTGAGTTTAATGGGGTTTGGTTTCATTGTGATAGATTTGCTAAGAAAGAAACATATCATCAAAACAAATTCACTAGAGCTAGAAATAAAGGAATTCTTCTTATATCAGTTTGGGAAGATGATTGGAACTTCAAGAAAGACTTAGTCAAATCTCTTATCAATTCTAAACTTGGAATATTTACTAAAACTATTCCTCTTAAAGATTGCATCATCAAAAAGAATATTCCTGAAGAAGAACTTAGGTCTTTTATTGATTCAAATTTTATAGATGGATATTCTGTTCAAACTTCAAATTATTGTCTTTATTACAAAGATGAATTAGTAAGTGCAATTTCTTTAAATGAGTTTTCTTTAGTGACTTATGTTAAAAATAGAAATTATAAAATAGAAGGTGATTTAGCTTTGCTTACTCAAGAATTCTTTAAAGATAATCCAGAAGAAAAACTAAGAGCTAGTATAAACTGTGATGTTGAAGATTACAATGAATTTATAGAAGCTGGATTCCAAGAAGAATCTTTAGATTATGATTGGAGACTTTTTTGGAAAGGTAAGCGATACAGAAAAGATGAAGAGGATTTTATCAAGAAAGAAAACAAAGGAAGAAAAATTTTCAAATGCTACAGTACAGGAACTATGAAATTAGTCCTAGAGAACAATCAAATTAAATCTCATAACATATAATCAATATTACTAAAAATTCCAAAAAAACATTATGAACATCCAAGCCTTAAATAATAAAAGGGTCATTTTCATTGACTTAGATGGAACTCTCATTGAACCTGCTTCTGGAGATACATTTCCTAGAAACCTCTTAGACTTCAAAATCAAAGATGATGTTGTTCAGAAACTAGAAGATTGGTCTCTCAATGCTTACATTTATCCAAACCACAAACAACCTAAGTTCCTTTTCATAGTCTCCAATCAAGGTGGTATTGACCTTGGATACATGACTCAAGAAGGTTTTGAAGCTAAAATCAAGCTTATAGTCCAGTACTTAAAAGAGAAACTTCATTATTCATCTATAATCGATTATGCATATTGCACTAGCAATGAGAAAGAATGTCCAAGTCGCAAGCCTAATTCAGGTATGCTCCAAGACCTTGTTGCTAAATACTTCTATTGGATTGAAGGAACCAGTTCAGAAGAGATGTTGATGGTTGGTGATGCTAGTGGAAAGACTGGTCAGTTCTCTAATTCAGACAAGAAGACAGCAGAGAACTTTGATGAGAACATGGATTATCTTGATGTTGAAGATTTTGTCAATTTAAAATAGAAGAATTATATGCCAGTTAATTTAGAAACACCATACACATATGAGAACTCTTCTAATCCTTGGATTATGGACCTAAAGAGTAAAGAAGGTCGGGATTCTCTTATCACGATAGATGGTCAGAGCATTTCAGCTGGGTACATATGGAGTTTGAATGCTGAAGAAAGAGAAAAGTTATTAAAGAAAGTCTTTGACTATTACAGAGAAAAAGGATTTCCATATGAAGTTCTTGATGAGAAGGATTTGATTAATGAGTTCAAAAAGCTCAAGAGTTATGACAGCAAGAAGATTCTGACACCTGAAGGTTTCATTTCTAATAGTGGGAATTTATGTCTTGATGTGTGTAGGCATTTCAATAAAGACAATTTCTGGAAAGCTAAAGGTGATACTAGGAGTATAAGCATAGAAGAAGTCTTTGGGAATGATGAGTTGTTCATCAAGGTTCTTAAGAATAGGATGGGTTGGAACACTTCAAAGGAAGATGGAACTGAAAGACCTTATATGTTTGGGATTTCAGATAAGGCAATCAGAGATGGAATCAAGAATTCAGGTTTAGGGTATGGCGTTTCTAATTTCAGGCCAACTATTGCTAAGTTTTTCTATGAGAAGTACTTGAAAGGAATAAAAGAACCTAAAGTGTTTGACTATAGTGCAGGCTGGGGTGCTAGAGCATTAGCTGCGATGTCTTTAGGAATCAAGTATTATGCTACAGACCCATTGACTCATGAAGCAGTAAATAAGATGCTGACTTTTTATAATGGAGAAGGAAGATGTTATAATCTTGGTTCAGAGAATGAAGAGATTTGTGACCTGGTTCCTAAAGTAGACATGTGTCTAAGTTGTCCACCATACTTCACTTTAGAAAGGTACTCAGAAGACAAGACACAGTCATACAATCAGTTTGATGAATATAAGGATTGGATTGAGAAGTATTGGAGAGGAACAGTTCAGAATTGTTATAAGATATTAAAAGAAGGTGGAAAGTTTGTCCTTATCATAAAAGATTCATATAAGAAGTTTGAGATAAAAAAGAACATGGAACAAATTCTGTTTGAGAATGGTTTTATAAGTGAAGAGATGTTCCAGTACAAGACTTCAAAGAACCATCTGAGTGGCAAGATAAAGACTGGAGAACTTACTAAGAATTCTGAATATGTTTTAGTATATACAAAAGAATAATTTTTTAAATTAGTAGAACCATGAGTAACTATATCAACAAACATTCCATACTTGGTCTTATGAATAAGAATGCTTATCTGAATATTGATGTTACCGAGCTTTCTTTTTATAAGACTAAGGCAAAGAACAAAGTAGTGTTCTTTAAAGAACTTTCTGAAGAAGATGAAGCTAAATATGCTGAAGTCAACTACATGTACTTAGATGAGAAACCTGAAAGAAAGATTAAAGGCATGTACAAGATGTCTGAAGTCATCTCTGTATTTGACAACAAGTATTTCAGGAATATCAGATTATGTACAGACAAAGAGCTTTATCAGACTTTACGTAAGTACAGAATCAACAGAGAAGAACTTAAGATTATTGAATTCTCTCAAGTGAATCCAGCAGACTATAAAGAGCTTCAAGAAGATATTGTCAAGATGATTGAGGTTTGGCGCTACTCAGATAAAGGTGGTATGAAGTATGGATGGCAAGAACATGCAGGTATTGACAAAGCTTTCTTTGAAAGGTTCTTCAAGATGAAACCTGAAGAGCAAGATGAGTATCAAGTCCTATTCTTTGTCTATCAAGGAACTCTCATGGGTTATTCAGTCATTGAGAAAGAACCTGATATAAATGGAGAATACAAATATTTGATTAGGAAGTGCATTACTGAATCGCCTGATGGCGCGGGTTGGCGGAACTTATGCTTATACATTGATTATATTACTTTCGAGCAATTGTGGATGAGAAATGACCTAAATAAGTTCTATGTTAATTGGGGTGCTAGTTCTCGAGGAGCTTTATGGTACAAGATGCATAAGTTTCCTTTATTTGCTACTGAAGACAGGTGGTTTGCTACGGTCAAGAACAAATAAGTTTAAAAGATGTTAAAAAGGACTTTGAAATTTTCAAGGTTCTTTTTTGTTTTGTATGTTTGTAACAAACTAAAACTTTATAGTATGAAAAGGAAATATGAATTAAGAACTTACAATAATGCAGATGGTACTTTACAAAGCACTGTAGAAATATATTGTAATAAGGAAGAATATGAGACTATCAAAAATGCTTTGAAATTGATAAACTATTCTTGTTATGGTAATAACCAAATTCCATCAGGCTATATCAAAATAGTTTTAGCTAAAGATGAAGAAATTCTTTCCAAAGTCAAAGAACTTATCAAAAGTTTACCAGAAGTTTCTAGTTATTTATGGCAAGAAGAAGATGAATGGTGGGTTACTAATGAATGGCTGTGTGGAACTTTTGGTGGTAGAGCATTTACTGGTCCAACTGAAGATGAAGCAATCATCCAGCTTATTGATTACTTTGATGAACTTGTCAATCATGATTCAATCAATGGAAAGATTGTGACTGAGAGCGGATGGCCTAATCTAGATTTGGTTAAGAACTATCTTAAAAAATCGGAAGAAGATTTAATAAGTTAAAATGAGTTAAACTCTCTAATAGGATTTTTCTGCTTCGATAATTTGTGTTAGATTTGCATCAAATAAAAAACTTTGGAATTATGATTTTTATTTTTCGACTTATTACTTTAGATAAGACTGTGATGATTTTAGCAGATTATCAAGCTGAAGCAGAAAGAAAACTTCTTGAGATTTTTGGTCCTATGGAATCCAATGAGTACTATACATTTGGTGCTAGCCAGACTGGAGCCTGTCTGAATGGAAATTCAACGATTGTTTATACACTTTAAAAATACAATATGAATATGAAGGCAATGACTTTGTATTATGTGGTTATACCAATTGTATTGATGTTCTTTTATTTTTGGGATGAAAGAAGTGAATTCTGGTTATGGTTGATTGGATGTCAAGTCTATATAGCTTTTTGTTGGCTGATTATCCAAGTATACCAGAAGTTACAAGATATTGAGAAACTTTTAAAAGAAAAGAAAAATGATTGAATTGAAAGGACAATATAACAAGGATTGCAAAATCTTCAATGATGAAATTGAAGAAGATGCAATAACATTGATTTATTCATTATTGAATGTTCCAGTATTTGAGAATGTTCCTGTAAGAATCATGCCAGATGTACATTTGGGCAAATTGATAGTCATTGGATTTACTGCACCTATCACAAATATGATTTGTCCGAGTCATGTAGGTGTAGATATAGGTTGTAGTATCTCAACTTACATAACAGATGCTAAAATCAATCCAGAAGAATATCCTATATTAGAGCATAAAATCAGACAGAAATGTCCTCTTGGATTCAATATTCAGGAAAAAAGAATCTTTGAGATGAAAGATTTCTTAAAGTTCTTGAGAATTGAATATAACAAAGCTAAGTCCAGCTGGCCTAAGATGATTGGAGAAAGAGATATATCTGAGAAAGGTATTTCTAAAATGCTCCAGAGAATAGGAATGGATGAAGGAATCTTTTACAAGAGCCTCGGTTCAGTTGGTTCGGGTAATCATTTTTTGGAACTAGGTGACTGTAATGGACATTATACATTCACTATCCACTGTGGTTCTCGTAATTTTGGAGTCAAGGTTTGCAAGTACTGGGAACGTGTTGCTAAAGAAGTTAAGATTGATAGAACAGCTTTTTCTAAGGCCCTAGACGAACTCAAAGCTTCTACTGTAGATAAAACTACTTTGCCTGAGAAAATCAAACAGCTAAAGCGAGAATATGAAATAGGGACACCTCAAGGCTATCTCAAAGGAGAAGACATGAAAGGATATTTGAGTGATATGGTTATTGCTACAGCTTATGCTGCTTATAACCATGAGTTGCTTGCTCATATCATTGCTGATATTTTCAGAAAAATAAATGGTGGCAAAGTTGTTGACAAAATCAAGTCAGTCCATAATTATGTAGACTTTCAAGACCACATGATTCGTAAAGGAGCTATTCGTTCTTATGAATATGAAAGAATGGTAGTTCCATTCAATATGAGAGATGGTCTTGCTATTTGTGTAGGCAAATCAAATGAAGATTGGAACTACTCATGTTCACATGGTGCTGGCAGAAAACTTTCAAGGTCAGCAGCTAAAAAGGAACTTAGTCTTGATGAATTCACTGAGACCATGAAAGATGTGTACTCAACTTCTGTATGCAGAGGAACTCTTGATGAAGCTCCTGGTGCTTATAAAGATACTGAAACTATTCTTGATTTGATTCAAGACACTTGTGAAGTTCTTTATATGATAAAGCCAGTAGTCAATATGAAAGCAACTGAAACAGTAGAAGAAGATTGAGATGATGATATTTTTCATAGGTTGGATAATCAGTCTTATTGTAATTTGTTGGCTTTACTATTATCCTAAGAAAAAAGTAGAAAAGGAACACCATGTAAAAGGATCGGAAGTTCCTATAGTACCAGAAGTTTTAGAAGAACCTGAACAATCTTCTTTTGATTTTTCTGATGATGATATAGATTCAGAATTTGCAGAGTCTGTTAGAAAGGCTAAGGTTGAATCTGAAATCAAGAAGCATTATAGAAGTATTGGATTAAACCTAGATAAAATGGATTCTTTAGGAGTTGAAGGTTCTTTTGGACCACAAGGAATGAAAGGTCCTATTGGAATACCTTATTCAGCTAAAAGAAATCCAATATTACCTATAGACTCTCGAATAATCCTTAAGGATACTTCATTGATAGATTCAACCTTCTATGTAGGAATGCCAGTAATGGTTAATGGCAAACATGTTATTTTGAAAAATAAAAATTGTTAATTATGAAAGATGTTTTAATCGTTTCAATCCTATTCATCATAATAGGTATTATTGGTAAAGTTTATTTTTATCTTAAAGAGGATGATACCTTTGTCAAGGTCAACGATTTTTGGAAACCAGTTAAAAGAAAATAAAATGAAGAAATTTATATCAGTTGAGCAAATCAAAGAAGAAAGAAAGCTTCATAGAGGAAATGATACGGTTTATATGTTGATTGGAACTATTCTTGGTGAATTAGACAGATTACCTATTCCAAGAACTGAACAACCTTCTGAACAGGACATTTATAAAGTTATCAAGAAACTTTATGAGGCCGCAAAAGAAATCAATAGTCCTGAAGAAATTAAATTCCTCGAAGACTATATAATCAAAGTTATGTCTGAAGATGAACTCGAAGAGGTTATCGGAAAGATGATTATGTCTAAAGATAAGAAACCTAACATTGGTTCTATCATGCAAGAACTTAAAAGCAAATACCCTAATCAATATGATGGAAAACTTGCTTCAATTATCATAAAAGAAATTCTAGAGAAGTACTAAAAAATATTTTTATCATTTAAACAAAAAAGAAAATGGCTAACACTTACTTGAGAAGCGGAGAAAAGGAAATGCTTCAAAAACCCTTATTGAGAACAAATTTAGAAAAGAACTTAATGATTTAACTGAAAAGTGCCGGAAAGAAATCATAAGAGTTTTTAATGAACTGTTGCCTTCAGAAGAGGTTAAGAGTCTTTTCAAGGCTATGCCTGAAATGTTTGTGACCTCTACAAGTTTGTCATTAACTTATAATGATGACATTTTTAAAAATTTTTTTGACAAAGACCTTCGTAAGAAGTATTTCAATGTAGGTTACAAGGAATGGAATACCATTTATCTTGAGTCAAAAAGAATTCTTTTCAATAAAGAAATTAAAAAGCTTTTCAATGAGAAAATGGCTACTAAACCTGAAGAACTTGAAACATTGAAAACTTTTCTGACTGATTATGTCATTCTTTCTGAAAAACAAAGTGAAACCAAGAAGAAACTGAAATGTTTGTTTGACTCTGTTAAATGGACTCCTACAAAACTTAAGAGTGAATTCCCAGAAGCTTATGAAGTTTATATAAAGATGGGACCTGAAAATTCTGATAGAACAATCAACCTTTGTGATTCAGTAGAAAATATCAGAGCTATTCTTTCTTAAGAAATAATTTAAAGAGTGTTAAAAGTTGGACTTAGATTTTCTAGGTTCAACTTTTTTGTTTATCTTTGTTTTACTGAGAAGCCTATACCTCTATAATGAACTTTTGGATTTAAAGAATACATAGATTAGAGAAAAAGACTTTCTATGTAAGTGGCTTATAATCAACCTTTTAATAGTAATTCATTTCAAAAGAGAACTCAACCTGAAGAGCAAAAAGAGAGAAAGAAGGTTAGAATCTATACTACAGAGAAGATAAAGGACCTTATCACTGACTTGAAGAAAGGATATGATGTTGATATGGGTCCTTTCTTTGAAAATGATATAGAGCTTAGAGATGGTAATGTTCCTTTCAAACTTACTGAAGAGGAGTATGCAAAGTGGTTAGAGTATTCAGGTAATGCTGAACCTTTTATCGAAGAGCAAGTTCAGTTTATGACTGACAATGGACGAACTCTTGTTAAATTAAGAGATTATCAAAGAGATTATATCCATCTGGTAGCAGATGAAGTTTATAATGAAGACCTTAATGAATTTGTTCCAAAAAATCGCAATATCTGCTGTATGCAAAGCAGACAATCCTCTAAGTGTTTCATTATGACCACTTTAATTCAATTTGAAACAGAAATTTCAGTTAATGCTGACAGAGTTTCTTTGGTTAAATTGTTTTATAAGTCTTTTTTTAAAAACCGGTTCCATTTTAAAAATAAAGTTCTAAAAAAGAAAGAAGTACCTTTATATGAACTGTATTACTGTAATATTAAGAAAAATATTACTTTCAAAGACATACTCATATATAAATTATACAAATTATACTCTTTCTTGAAATGAAAAATTTGTTGAGAAGATTAATAGGTTCTTTGATTTATTATTTGGATAAGTCTCAATATAAAGAACTTGGTGAAGGAAAGATTATAGAAGAGTATCCAATTGAATATAAAGTAAAGTCTGAACATCAATATAATAAAGCTATCAATTTTTTTAAGACTAGACCACTTGATGTTTATCGATTAGAATTAGAGAATAAGAGATATCTAGAATGTGCTGATACTCATATAGTATTTTGTAAAAATGGAATACAAAAATATGTCAAAGATTTGACCACTGAAGACTATGTAAAGACTGATAAAGGTCTTTCTAAAGTCTCTAATGTTTATAATTTAGGTTTCAAATCTTTTATGAGCGACTTAGAAATAGAAGAAAATGACCACTCATATTATACTAATGGTATATTAAGTCATAATACTACAACTACTGTAGCATATCTTCTGTGGTATCTCTGTTTTCATGTTGATAGAAATATTCTTATTGTTGCTAATAAAGGAGAAACTGCTGGTGAGATTACTAAAAAGTTAAAAGATGCTTATAAGACATTACCATTCTGGCTTAAACCCGGCATTATAGTTTGGAATCAAAAGAAAATATTACTTGATAATGGATGTTCTTTGACTTGTAAGACTACTAACAAGACTTCTGCTACTGGTGATACTATTCATGTCTTATACTTTGATGAGGTTGCTAAGATACCTAAGAATATTTCTGATGACTTTTGGAAATCAATCTATCCAACATTGTCTTCTTCAAATCTTGCTCAAATCATATTGACATCTACACCAGACGGAACAGAAAATTTGTTCTATAGAATCTGGGATGGTTCTCAAAAAGGAACTAACAGTTTTGTCAATTTCAGAGTAGACTGGTGGCAAGTTCCGGGTCATGATGATGAATGGGCAGAAAAACAAAGAAGAGATTTTGGTGATGAAGAATTTGAACAAGAGTTCGCTTTATCCTTTGAATCATCTACATCTAAACTTCTTACTGGTAAAGATTTACAATTCTTTAAAAGAATTAAAAAAGAATTTGTTCATAGAAACTTATCTTTATTTAGTAATAAAGAAACCTCAAATTTATATTGGCATCCTAATTTTAATCCTTTATATGATATAGAAAGAAATTATTTTTTATTTAGTGTAGATACTGCTGAAGGAATTGATGAAGGAACTACTGGTAAGAAAGATTCTGATTATAATGTAATCAATATTTTTAAAATTCAGTTAAATTCATTTGCTAATATTAGAAAGATTATTAAAAAGAAAGGAAAACTTGAAATTAAAGATTGTTTTAGATTAGTTCAAGTAGGAATGTATATTGATAATGATAATGATGAAGAAGCTTCTGCAGAAGTTCTTAAAAAATTAGTTTTCGATTTGTTTGGATGCGGTGAAGGTCCTATAGACAATTGTCGTATATTACTTGAAATGAATTTTAATGGGAAGAATTTTTGTAATAAAGTAATAACCCATAAAAATTATTATGATGGAATCATAATTAAAACTCATCATACTAAACCAGTTCCTGGAGAAAATCCAAAGAAAAAACTTGGATATAAAACTACTGGAGGAAAACATGGAAAAAATTATTATTGTGAGTTAGGTGCTAAGATGATAGGTCAAAGACAGATTATAGTTTCTCAATATAATAAGAAAGACAACATATGCACAATAGCTCAGCTTAATGCATTTGCAAAAAGAAAAGGTGTGTATGCTGGAATTGCTTTGCATGATGACATAGCGGTTACGGTCCTTTTCTTATGCAGAGCTTTTGAGGAAGAAGAATTCATTGAATGGCTTGACCAGTACCTTTCAGAATTAGAAGATTCTGCTCTTAAGAGTAAGATTATGTATTGTCTTAGAAGATATGATGAAGGTGAACCTGATATGTCTGATTCTGAATTCACTAATTCTTATTTAGGTTCTACTTCTTATAACCACAACAACCCAATGAGAAATCCATATAGCTCTAACATCAAGAATCCTTATAGTTCTCAAAGTACACCTGGTTTACCAGGTTCTTTCACTTATGGGTCTTTAATGAATCCTAATTATATTAACAAAATTTAACATTTAAAATTGATTATTTTCATTTTTCTCAAAACATTTCAAGATAAATAAGATTGAACATACTTTTATTCTTCTTGATAACTATAAAATTAAAATATAAGACTGATGAAAAATCTTCTATAAAACTTAAAGAATATAGAAGACAATACTCGTCAGTCTTTAAAGTATATTTTAATAGGTTATTAGAAGGAATACCTTCTAAAGAGATTCTTCATTTAGAACTTAATAATGTTGAATTAATAAGCTCATCTTTTAAAGGTTCAGCTCTTCAAGAAGCTAGAACTTTATTGAAGGCCTGGGAATCAAAGAAATCTCAAGACAAAAATCATTTAATCTTTGGTGGAAGAAAATCTTTTTTAGATAGAATCAAAGGAAACATTTCAAAAGAAGAGCTTAAAGAAAGAAGACTACAAAAACTTTGTTGCATTGGTCAAGCAGAAAAGCACGGCAATGTTATGTTTTCTATTCAAGAAGACTTTAATATTCTTTTTAAACCGACAAGACAAGAACATATAGTCCTTGAATTTCTTGAAAGCCAAAAGAAAAGATATGCAAGAGAATTAAAAGCTATTTACATAAAGAGCTTCTTAGAGAAGAAATATCCTATAACTTATCATCTTGATAATGAGTTTGTTTATCTGACTTTTGATGAAATAATTTTAAAGAATGAAAATAAAGAACTAGAGACAATTTCTAATAGAGTAATGGCTCTAGACCTAAATCCTAATTATATAGGTTGGTCTATAGTTGACTGGGTTTCTAGTTCTGAATTCAAAATAGTCAAATCTGGAATTTATAATTTCAAAAGTTTAAATGATAAGGAAAAAGAACTCAAAGATTTAAAATTAGATAGTTCTCATCCTAAAAGAAAATATCTGAATAACAAAAGAAGAACAGAAGTTTTTGAAGTTTCTAAGAACTTAATAAACAAAGCTTTGTATTATAAGTGTCAGATTTTCAGTGTTGAAGATTTGAACATTCAAACTAAAGACACAAATTTAGGAAAATCTTTTAATAAGTTAATCAATAACCAATGGATTAGAACTGATTTAATTTTAAATCTCCAAAAACGCTGTAACATATTTGGAATTAAATTTCTGAAAGTCAAACCTGAATATAGTTCCTTTATAGGTAATTTCTTATATAGAAGTCTTAATCTTCCTGATATGGTTTTAGATTCTATAGAAATTTCTCGTAGAGCTTTTGAATATTATAACCAGTATGTTTCTAAAAAATTCGAAATAAGAAAGAATATAGTTAGACCAAGTCTAGTAGATTTTAGAAGTTTGTATCTCAAGTCGTTGGAAGAATTTGAGTTACAACCTATCTATAAGGACCTGATTGAGTTATATTACTTTTTCAAAAAGTCTAAAATGTTGTATAGACTTTCTCTAGACAAGTTTAGTCTAAAGTTTTCTAGTTGTTTTTCAGTAAAATCTCAGCTGAGTCATATAAGTTTTTGATTAATTTAATTAAAAATTTATTTATACAAAAACAATACAGTGAAGAGATAGCAATAGATAAGATAGATTTTAAGTTTTTAAATATTAAGTATGGAAACCCCTATTTGTCCTATATCAACAAGATTAGAAGATTCAAAATATCCTATTGATTCATCCGTAAAGCCAGGTGACAGAATTTATGGAGTCATTTCAACAGTAATCAATATCCCTAAGGATAGTTCTACAAGCACAGAAGAACCAGAACCTTAAGTATATGGCTTACAATGAGAACAACCATCAGTTAGATAACTGTCCATTCTATGTTCCTGATTCTAACATGAAGGTCTTTACAGGCCTTCAGAAAGCTTATAGTGGAAATCAGAAGAATCCATTTCAAGCAGAAGCTTTAGGACATACGTCAGGATATAATCTAGGCGTTCCTGGCAGCATTAATGATTTCAAACAAGAATATTATCAGCCTCACAAGAAGAAGTCATAGAGAAGCCTAGACACATATTAAAGAAAGTTAAAAATCGAATCTAAATTTTTTAGGTTCGATTTTTTGTTTTAGATTTACAGCAAATAAAAATAAAAGCATTATGAAACCTGAAGAATTGATTAAAGTGATTATCCAAAAGGAAAGAGAAATAATAGGTCTTAATCAGATGCTGGTTAAATCTATCAAGACAGAATTAGTAGAATTGTTTTCTTTTAGAACTTCTACTGATTTTGAGAATGCTAAAGAACAGATAGAAATGATTTTTCAAAAGAAAGGATTTTCTGATTATAAAGAAGAACCGGCTTATCAAGAGTTGGTAGAATGGATTAACAAAAAAGAACAAAATATTGTTTATGAAAAAGTTTAAAACACCTATAGAATTGTTGTTCAGATGTGATGTTTGTAAGAATGATTTCAAAATCACAGTAGAAGCTGAAGATTATGACTCATTTTTGAACAATGAGGCAAGTGTACAAGAATGCTTTCCTTATCTAAGTGCTGATGAAAGAGAACTTATGATAAGTGGAATGTGTGGATCCTGCTTTGATAATCTAATGAAAAAATGATTTGATATGAACAAAGATAGTATTATAATAGCATTGGCAGCTAAAGCTGGTTATTGTGTGTCTGGAAATTTTTCAGAACTACAAAGGTGGATTAGAGAACAACACCATATTCATATTGATGTCCAGCCACAAAACTTTAATTCCTTCTATGGATATTGTCCTTGGGAAGTTTATATTCAAGAAATTCCAGATAAAGAATATTGTCATAAGGTAATGAGAAGTCGTTGTTATGAAACTGAAGAACTTTATGTAAATGATAAAATAGTCAAAGATTGGAAGACATATGAAGAAGCTTTTAAGGTTGGTTTAATCGAAGCTCTCAAATTCATTATAACTGGAGAAAACTATCAAAACAATTTGTCTAACCAAGAAGTTTTAAAATCATGAAAGATTTAGATATAAGCAGAGATTGGATTATAACCGATGAGCTTAAAGAGCTTGCAGTCAAGCTTGGATTTCCAAAAGAAAAAATTGAAGGCAATGGAGTTTTTGTTAGCAAAAGAATTTGATGAACTTTTACAAGATTAAAATATGTCACAGGCAATTTCAGATTTATTTACAGAGATATTTAGGCCTAAATCAATAGACCAAGCTATATTAGCTCCAAGAGTTAGAGAAGAATTAGCTAAAGGTGTGACTACCAATATGTTATTTGCTGGCCCGTGTGGTATAGGCAAGACTGTCATGACTAGAATACTCACACAACCTTATACTGAGATTCTAGAGATTAATGCTTCTGCTGAAAGGGGTATTGATGTCATTCGAGATTCAATTATCAGTTTTGCTTCTTCTCTTTCATTGATGGAAGGTAAACAGCAAATGAAGATTGTTGTTCTTGAAGAGTGTGATGGACTTACAAATGATGCTTGGATGGCCATGAGAGCAACAATGGAACGTTTTCATAAGACTGTTCGTTTTGTTGCAAACTGTAATTATCCTGAAAAGATTCCAGCACCTATCTTGAGTCGTTTCAATGTCATATCACTTTATCCTATAAACAAAGAGGAAGAAGAATATCTGATTGATGAATATGCAAAAAGAGTTGCATTGATTCTGACTAAACTTGGAATCCAATATCAAGAAGAAACCCTCAAAGATTTCATCAAGATGGATTTTCCTGATATGAGAACAATCCTGAATAAAGTCCAATCCATCTATAATAGAGGAGAAAAAGAACTTTCAAAAGAATCTTTGAATGGAAATTTTGATTATGAATCTTTGTTCAGAATGTGCTTGAGTCCAGGAAATCCATGGGACAATTATAAGATGGTGGTTGCTGACTGGGCTAACAAAGCCGATGATTGCATTCTTGCATTTGGAAAAGATTTTCCTGAGTACTTGCGAATGAATGCCCCAGATAAGATTATGAAGTTGCCATTAGCTATAATCACAATTGGAGAACATGCTTTTCAATTGAACCAAGTACCAGACAAGATGGTTACTTTGCTAAGTTTGATATTCAAACTTCAGATTATTCTGAATGGCAATTGATTGTGATTTTTCTAATTTTTAAGTTTCAGAAAAGCCAGAGCTTGTGAAAGTTCTGGCTTTTGTTTTTTAAGTATATCTTTAATCTTATGCTGTAGGTTCCGGAGCCATTTCAGGACTTTCTTCAGGTGCACCGCCTGCTTCAGGTTCTTGACCAAAATCACCAGTGTCAGCACCACCCAGGCCCATGTCAAATTCACCAGCATCTGGCATACTTCCAATTTCTGGTTCAGGATTCTCAACTTTATTCTTGACTTCTTTAACTGCTTCTTTGAGTTTGTATTTCTCATTAAGTTTCAAGTCATCATTACTCAAACCTAAGTATTTCTCAATCAAGAATTGTGTACTGAAATAAGGTTTTTGTTGAACATCTTGAATGCTTTGTAAAGTCTGGATTGTCTGAGCACCTTCACTAGCTATAGAACGTTCTTTACTTAATGTAAACAAGTTCTCATCATTATAGACAATACCAATACAACTCTTGATAAGGTTATTAGAAGCAAGAGAAGGTTTTTTGATACTGAACAATATCCAAGTAGGCTTCAACAATATTTCCTGGAAGATAGACTGAAGCCTATATATGAATCTAGAGAAAGCATATTCTTCACGTGTTATAGAAGCTTCACCATTTTCAGGTTGGTTAGCAGGAGCATTGATGTCTAGAGTGAATCTGTTAGCGGGAACCTTAGTCTCTATAATAAATCTACGCCAGAAGTATTTAAGTGTCTCTATAGAGTTGAAATCGTATCCCTCAACGCCTAATTCACTAATCTCTGTCTGTGTTCCTTCTTTACTCGGGAATATGTAAGTCTTAGCAAAAGAAAACTTAGCTTGACCATTGACAGTCATCTCACCACTGAAATCATCAATGTTGACATCTTCATTATAGTAAGCTTGCAACTGTCTGAGTCTAGTTCTTGCTCTGTCTTCATTCTGAGCACCTATAGGAACTACCATCTTGATTCTCTTTTGGGCATTCTGGACATTCCAAATGATACGAGAATTTTCAAGTTGTCTCAACATGTTGAATGAACGGGTCAGACCTTCAAGATAAGAGACACGAGATGGAAAGTTTCCTTTAGCCCAAGAGATATAAATCATGTTAGAATCAGGAATTATCCTCTCTTTTTCAGGGTCTCCCTTGAACTGGTACCAAACTTTAATGTCATATCCATTCTCATCTTTGACAATAGCAGGTTCAAGTGTGACTGGGTCTAGTTCTTTAAAACCAAGTATGTCTGTAGCTTTATATGAGTTGTGCTCAAAATTGAAGATAATCTCAAATGCTAAGAAACCATCTATCAAGAATTTTTTGAAATACTGCCATGCATCATTAGACTCATTCCATCCATATAACTGGTAGACCTTTCTGAAAGATTCATTAATGATATTGATGACTTCTCTAGATTCTTCTGAAGCTTTAAGTTTAGCTTTAAGCTGGTCTATATCTGGATAAGCAAAGTAATTGTTCTCATCTTGAACTATAGCTTCATCTGCAATAGTATCAAGCACAAAGTTTATCTCTCCATTAAGAGCAAACATTCTAAGATATTCTCTTCTTAAAGGATAAGACTTGTCAAAGAAAGCAACATACTCACCATTGACTTTAGTGATGTCAGAAGCTTTAGCAAACAAAGAATCTCCAGTATCATAAGCAAGATTCTTATTTTCAGAAGTCTCACTGACACCAAGAGCTATAGAAGACTTGATAAGAGAAGTGTTCCAATCAAGACCAATCTTAGAAAGATTGAACAAGTTAGAGAAACCTCTTTTATTGTTCTTTGTAGAGCCTGGTGCAAAACTCTTTAAAATATATTTCTTAGGCATGTGAAATTCTTTAGAATAGACTATCTTTTCTTCGACCTATCTATTGTGACTTTTGTTAAAGATGATATTTCCGGCAATAAATACTTCTGAAGATTTTTAAATTAATCGAATCGATTTTACTATATGCCACAGATTAACTTCATCATTACCAAAAAGGATGACGTTAGTGTTGGAAGTAGAGAAGGACTCATAGTTGATGTTTCACATGGAACTATCAAAGCTAGAAAAAACTCTATAGCTAATGCTAATGTTTTGGTAGGACAAAAGAACCCTACAATTAATGAAGTTTCAGGCACTGCGACTAGTCAAAAAAGTATTTACGTTCCTGAAGTTGCTGGTACTTCAGGTCAATATTTGATGTCTCAAGGACCTGGAAAAGCACCAACGTGGGGGACTACTAATATAAAAGGAGACAGAGGTTTCCAAGGTTTCCAAGGATTTACTGGTCCTCAAGGAGTAAGAGGATATCAAGGCCATCAAGGTCCTACTGGACCTACAGGTGCTCGTGGATATCAAGGATATCAAGGTCCGACCGGTCCAACTGGCGCAGCTAGTACGGTTAGAGGACCACAAGGTTATCAAGGACCTACTGGGCAAACAGGTGGTTCTGGAGCAAGAGGTTATCAAGGTTATCAAGGACCTACTGGAAATACAGGAAATCCTGGTAGTCAAGGTACACAAGGTCCTAGAGGTTACCAAGGTCTTCAAGGTCTTCAAGGTCCTGGTGGTGGACAAGGTATTCAAGGTCCTAGAGGTTATCAAGGTTATCAAGGACCTGGTGGTGGACAAGGAACTAGAGGACCACAAGGTTATCAAGGTCCGGCCGGTCCAACAGGAGCTGCTTCTACTGTTCGTGGTCCTCAAGGATATCAAGGACCTGGTGGTGGTTCTGGAGCAAGAGGTTATCAAGGTTATCAAGGACCTACTGGGCAAACAGGTGATTCTGGAGCAAGAGGTTATCAAGGTTATCAAGGTCCTTCAGGAACTCCTTATTTCTCTTCAGGAACGGGTTCTTCATCTTCTGCAGGAAATATTGGTACTAAATATACTGTTTATGCTCCAGCGTTCTATGAAGCTTCAGACGTTAACCTGAAGAACATTATCAGTGACTTGAAAGAAAAGATTTCTATTGAAGACATTATTTCAATTCCTAAGAAATACTTCACTTTCAAAAATGATAAGAATCAAGAAGTCAAGATTGGTACTATTGCTCAAGAAGTCAAGAAGAAATTCCCAGAACTTGTAGATGAAGATATTGAATCTGGATTTATGGGAGTTCAATATAACAAACTTGCTATTATTGCTTTACTTGGTGTAGAACTTCTTTATGACAAGATTAAAGAACTTGAATCTAAGTAAATAATTCTAAGTAACTAATTTGAAGAGGTCCGCTATTTTTAGCGGACCTCTTCATTTGTAAATACATAGAGTAGTTCACTAAGTTAAGTAAATGTTTACCCAAATAAATCCAAGAACTTTAGGAGAAAGAAGAAATGATACAGATGTCTTCAACAGACTTGTCATAGCAGGTCTCTTGAACTTGCTTAACAATACTTTGACTTATGAACAAGTCTGGGAAGACTCGAATACAGGAATCCAGAAAGTGACAGTTCCATTTCTTTATGAAATGGGAACTTCTAATACTGAAAAGTTCATTCAAGACAATTATGTTCTCTTTGGAGATACTTGTGAATTTCCTAAAATAATAGGTAACTTTGATATGTTTCCTAGAGGAACTGTCAGATATACAGGTTCTTCTATCGATGCAGCTAACATAACAAACAGGTTTGTCCTTGGAAACTATACAAGAAAAGAACCTGATGGTTCTTTTGAATCTTATGTATCTTTCTTGTATTCAATTCCACTTACTATGAACTTTGAAGTCTCAGTCAAAGTTGATACACTTATAACATCTTTTAAACTCGAGCAAGCTATTCGTGAATTCTTCTACAAGAACAAGACATTTTGGATTCTCTATAGAGGGATGAAAGTAGGATGTCGAGCAGGATTTCCAGAAAACATCTCTTCAGACAAGACAGTCTCATACAAGATGGGTGCTACTGATGCTGACAGAAACATTACATTAAGCTTTTCTGTAGTCATAGAGACATACCAGCCTGTATTTGACCCAACTACTGAGATGAAAGCTTCTAACACTATCAAAGACTTTGCTTATGATGCTACTATAGAAGACAATAAAGCCATAGGATATATCAAGCCTGTTGTTGACTATTCTAATAGTGTGATACCTTCAGGTCTTAAGCTGTATTTGCAATGGAACTATATCAAAGACATTGGTGACATGCGTACAGTAAACATTGATGTGTACAAGGCTGATAACACTAAAGAACATATTGCTACTCTCTATAATACATTATCTTTTGTCTGGGAAATTCCTGAAGGATTCACTAAGTTCAAGCCTATTGAGGTAGTTCTTCTTAACAATGACCATTGTAAAGTGCATAAGAAACCTCTTATTAAGATAATTCCAGACCCTAAGACTAAGAAGGTTTCTCCTAACATGGTCTTTGTTGAAAACACTGGTTTCTTCTTGACTGAACTTGAGAATGATACTATAGAAGCTCTTCTTTATTATCAAGACAAATCTGGAAAGACTATAGAGAAAAGCATTTGGCTTAACATTTACAATTGCCAGCTTGACTCTAAGAACCCTGCTAGCTTCGAACCTTTTGATTTCCTTGGAGCTATAGAACCTGAAGTAGTCAATATAAAAATATCTGATACTTTACATCCAGAATTAGAATATGTAATGGAGTCTGTGACAATTATTTAGGTCCCATTTCCAAAAAATTTTAAAAATTGAGCAATAAATACACCATAAACGAAAACGACTTTTCGAAAATTAAGATATGCCTAATAAGAAAGATGATTTGTTAAGCAAGTTTAGTAACTTTCTTGATGAAAACTTAAAAGAAGAAACTAACAAACCATTAAATCTCTCTAGTATAGATAATGGTATTAAGTTAGTAGAATCTATAGATAACATTCTTGCTAAAGAAGGTTCTAACAACCAACTTGTTAGCTTTGTCACTCAATATAAAAATGCTATAGCTGATGGCTGTAGAGAAGAAATGCTTTATGAGACTTTCACTCAAGGTCTTGGACAGTTTGGATATCTTCGTGCTGTAGATACTGAACTTTCTGCATTAAAGGAAAGAATTGGAAAAGCTAAACAGAATATAGACCTCACTAAGATTCTTGAAATCATGAACAATACAACATCTTATTATATTGTTCCATTGATAGAATCTGATATAGTTGACTATATGAAAGAGAAGACTCCTAACAAGAGAGTTCTTCTTATCCATCATTTGAACACTTTCCAACATGACCCTTATGTTCGTCAAATCATCAACTGTGTGAATCTTGATAATGAACTTCCAGGTCTTATGGTTTCTGAAAGCTTAGAGTATGGAGCAAACACTAAAGCTCATACTGAAAAAGTCTACTCACCCGTCCAGTACATACGTGAGAATGAATGTGTCTTCAATGTTAACAATACATTCTATATCAAGAAAGGCAATCATGTTTCGAAATTAGCAAAAGATAATATAGGTTCTCTTAATGAATCATTTGTAGCTCTCTGCCAGTTAGTCAATGACCCAAGAGTTGAGATTACAGATGATTTCATCATGTTATACCATAAGAACAATGTTGTCAAGATTAATGAATCTGAAGCAATCATCAATGGTGCTGCACCTGAATCTAAAGAATCTTTAAGAAGACTTAATGAGATGTATGTCAAGTATGACAACTATGACACAGAACTTTATGTCATGTCTTCTCTTCTTCTTGAGAACTTCAACAAGATTGCAGAAGTTCCTTTTGTTAAGCATATCTCTTTGAATGAATCTGAAGACCTTTCTTTAGACTTGTTCAAAATCAAGAATAACATTTTCATCACAACTCACAATAATGTTCTCAGACAACATACATTCTACAGGAATGTGAATCCTATCCAATGTGCTAACATTATTAATGAGCATCTCAACATAGAGGCTGAAGCTTTGTTTGAAGACTTAATGCCAAATCAAGACAAGATAAAGAAAGGCCTTAAAGAAACTAAGGAAGCTTATGAAGAAAGAATTAAGGCTCTTAAAGAAAAGAAAGAAGAGCTTGAGTTTGTAATGTCTGAAGCTGATGATGAAGAATCTATAAAGGCTGCTCTTGCTGACATTGATTCTGATATCAAAGATACAGAAAAAGAATACAAAGAATGGCAAGAACAAGCTGATAAGTTCAGTAATGGAGATGAAGCTGATTCTGAAACAGATTCTTTAAGTGACAAGTATAAAGAAGATGATGAAGAAGGTTCTAAGGAAGACATTATCTCTATTGAAAAAGATGATGCTGGGTCTGAAGAAGACAACTTAGAAGAACCTCTTTCTGACACTCCTGAATTTGAAGAAGAACCTATTGCAGAACCTGCACCTGAAGCAGCTCAACAAGAACAATCTCTTGAATCAAATGAAAGGTTCCAGATTGTACGTGTAGACTTTGCTAAGAATCTCAAGACAGGTGAACAGTCTAATACAGGTAATGTCATTGTGATTGTTCCTATGGTTGATTCTGATGGCAACTTAGTTTCTGAAACACAGACCATCCAGTTCTATGTTGATAATGAAGGAAAGATTATCCTCAACAACACTGGAATGACTGCTGAGCTTTACACATCAATCTTGAATGCCATTGAGACAGACCCAAGAAAGAATGAGATAAACTCTAACTCATATGGTGCTGACACTGACGGGAATTTCAACAATCCAATGGTGGATTCTTCAATGGAAGGACAAGCATTAGAAAAACCTGAACCTGAAGAAAACATTGATGATGTTCCTGAAGATTTTTTTGAAGAAAAACCTGCACCTGGTGGAATCAGCAGATGGTTGCCTAAAGATGAGAATGCTTTAGCTGAAGCTAAGCTTATTACTGGTCTTGCAGGTCAGTTTACTCTTAATGAGTCAAAGAAAAAGCTTTTTCTAAATAAGAGTGGAGTCATCAGTGAAGCATATGACAATGTCCTCAATTCTGCTTTAGAAGTTCCAGAACCCGAAGATGAAGTTCTTCCTGATGACAATATAGACAAGTCTGAATTTGTTGATGATGACGATGACAGGACTGCTCTTGAGAAAATACAGAATGCTGCAGAATCTTATATTGATGATGAGAATCCAGATGCAGAAGTGACTGATGTTGATACAGAAGACACTAACTTCTCTGCTATAAAATATTTCACTTTCAGAATCAATGACAATGATTGGGCTTTCTTTGAGTTCAATAACAAGATTTACTCAGTTCAGAAAGACACTTTCTTAGATGCTCTTGATGCATGTGACTCTTCAGAAGAGTTTGGTGATTTCTTATCAGATAATGATGAAGTTGAGTCAGTCAAAGCAGAAGCTTCTACTCAAGAACTTATAAACCTTCTTACTGATGTGATTTCTGTAGAGACAGGTGAACAATTCAGTTTTGATGATTCTTCTGAGCAAGAAGAAGATGAAGACATGAATGAAAGCATCAAAGTCAGAATCAAGAAAGATTCTGATAAGAAAGATGATATTGTTGATTTGACTGGAGCTGAATCTCTCAAAGATGAAGAAGCAAAAGAAGGTTCTGAAGAAGAACAGAAATTCGAAGAAGAAATAAAGAAAGCTAAAGAAGAATCTGAAAAGAAAGAAGAGGAAGAAAAACCTGCTGAAGAAACTTCAGAATCTGACAAGCCTGAACTTCCAAAGATTAGACTTAAAAAAATAAATGAAGCTGCTAGTCCTATTCCATTAATTCCAGAACCTAATGACACTGTTGAGTTCAAAGGAAAAAGAGGAGTAGTCCAATCAGTAAATGCAGATGGAACTCTTACTCTTATGGTTGAAGGGATGACCGTTGACTGTTCACCAAGAGAAGTAAAAATCACTACTAGCAGAGTTGATACTATGAAAGCTCCTTTCAAGTATGACCCTAAGACTTTAGCAGCTCTTTATGAACAATGGATTCCTTGTGGAATTTACCAGTCAGGTGTGAGAGTTACTGCTGATACTTGTGCAGTCAATTATGCTGAATATGAAAGAAAGAAAGACTATCAGAATGTGACTGTCATCAATGAAGGTGCTAGAATCTTGATACCTAAAAAGAATGTAAAGCTTTTTGAAGATATGAACTCATTTGCTAATATAGATGATTATATTGAAGGTGTTTACTTGAATGGAAACCAAGCTTCTTCTAACATCTTGATTAATGCTGTTGACTATTCAAATGCATTAGCAGGAAATGAGCCTATCAGATGCATCGTAGACCTTGAATCTGAAAAGCCTAGAGTAGTTGAACTACCTAAAGATACTGTAAGAACTTTAGCTGTATAAGCTAAAGTTCTTCATTTTAAATACTCTAGAAAATTCTACTAAAACCTAATAGATAAAATACAAGAAAAACCGATAACGAAGATCGAGCTCCTATGGGAATTATTGATTTCAAGGTTGATTTTAGTAATCAGAAAGTCTTAGGAGCAATTGTTAGATGTTTCTTGGACATACCTAGATGGTTGAAGATTTTAGTTGTTCTTTCCTTTGTTGGTGCAATTGTCTATTTTTGTTTTTGTCAAGGATACTTGTATAACGACCAACTTAATGAGCTTAAGAGATTACAAGTAGAGCTTGCTGAAACTAAACAGAAAATGGACAATTCAGTCCTTAGTCTTGAGATATACAATCAAGATTATGAGATGTTCATAAAAGAGTTCATACTGATAAAAGAAATGAATGATGAACTTATTGAGATGCATGATGAGCAGATAAACTTATTCTTGGAATATCTCAAACATGTGAATGGACCTTCTAGAGAATTAAGCTATTTAGAAAATAGCTTAAGTCAGAATGAGAAATATTTCAGGCAAATTTGTTCTGCTTATTTCAAACGTTCTCTTCTTTTCAAAGATGTTAACAAGACTGAATATCTTGTCAAGTCATTGAAAGAAGATGTAGTAAAAAACAAATGACCCAAATATAAACAATGCGTAATGATAGCAACAAATGTTACAATTCATTCAGTTGTGTTCTGTCGGTTTTAATTGTAGTCTTTGTTCTTGGTTCTATTATTTATGATTTATGTTACACAAAACCTAATATATCCAAGAACATTACAGAGATTAGAACTGAGTTAAACATAATGAATGAGAAAATAGACTATTTCAAATCTACTGTGGTTGTTCCTATGGATACCCTGAAAAAAGAAGTGGCTAAGTAAGTTACATATGATATTTCTTCAAAAAGGCGGACCTAAATCAAAAATAGGTCCGCCTTTTTGTCATATAATCAATGAACAAGAAAACATAGTGAATATGATTGCAGAAGCATTATTAGAGATATTAGTTCTACAACAAGCTATTCAAGAAGAAAGCAAGAAAGAACAACCTAACATTGAATGTCTTAACAATATGATAAAGAGAAAAGAAGAACTTATGGAAGAGTTTAAGAAACCTTATTTTAAGTAACCTTGAAGGTTTCCAATTTTTAAAAATACATAATGAACCAAATTTAAAATCCAAAAATTTTGCATGGTAAACTTCGTTAAAAAAAGAGATGGACGAGTAGAAGCCTTTGATTCTGCTCGTATTTTTACGGCCGTATCTAACGCAATGAAATCTGTAGATGTTGCTGTAGATGAGAACCTAATCAATGATATAATCACTAAGATTTCTGAAAGTCCTAAAGCCAGAATGAGTGTTGAAGACATTCAAGACTTTATTGAGAAGTATTTGATGGAACAACATCAGTATGATACTGTCAGAAGTTTTATTCTTTACAGAGAGAAACATAAAGAGCTTAGAAGCATTCTTGAAAAAGAAGAATTTATAAATTATTATATAGCTTCTTCTAATGCTGCTACTGGAGCCAAGTATGATGCTAATGCTAATGTAACAGAGAAAAATATTTCTACTCTTTGTGGAGAACTTCCTAAGTTAGATTATCTTCGTCTTAATAGAAAGAGAGTTACAGAGAAATTAAGAGAACTTTATCCTAACTTTAATGCAAAACAATATGAGAAAGATTTAACAAAGCATATCATTTACAAGCATGATGAAACAGGTCCTGCTGTATATCCTTATTGTTGTGCTGTAACAATGTATCCTTATTTGTTGAGAGGTCTTCAAGATATTGGTGGACTTTCTGCAGCACCTAAGAATCTTGATTCTTTCTGTGGAATGTTCTTACATCTTGTTTTTGCTTTAGCTTCTCAATTTGCTGGAGCCGTTGCTTTTGGTGAGTTCTTCAATTGTTTTGATTATTATGCTCGTAAAGAATGGGGAGACCATTACTATAAGCATGACCAAAAACCAGCACATATCAAATATGTTAAAAATGAAACTGGCAATTATGTTACTAAAGAAGTTTCTATCTCTAAGCAAATTGAACAGTATTTCCAACAAATTGTCTATGGATTGAATCAACCAGCTGGAAACCGTGGATACCAATCACCATTTACTAATGTAAGTTATTACGATAAGAACTACTGGGACGCTCTGTTCGCGGATTTTTATTTTCCTGATGGAACTAAACCTCAATGGGAATCCGTCTCCTACCTCCAAAAGAAGTTTATGAAATGGTTTAACAAAGAACGAACTAAATGTGTTTTGACTTTCCCAGTAGAGACTATGGCTTTACTTTCTGATGGTAAAGATAAAGTTTTGGATGAAGAGTATGCTGACTTTACAGCAGAGATGTATGCTGAAGGTCATTCATTTTTCACTTATATTAGCAACAACCCAAATGGCCTTAGTTCATGTTGCTTTACTGGAGATGTAGAACCAGTTTATCAGATTGAGACTGATAAAGATTATGAAATGAGATTGAACTTTGCTGACTTAGCAAGATTATATCCTGATAGTAAGTTCAAGATATTCCAACAGAATCCTATTACTTGTGATGGAGAATGGAAATATGCTAAGCTTGTACAAAGTGCTGTAAATCAAATAGTTAAGATTACTTTGGAAGATATTCCAGAACCTATTACATGTACATTAGACCATATATTCCCTACTAAGAAAAGAGGAGACGTTAAAGCAGGACATTTAGAAGTAGGAGATAAGCTAGTTTTCAACAGAAGCAAAATGACCAACACTATTGCTGATGGAACTTTGACTTATAAGAAAATCACTAACATAGAAACAATTCATTCTACTGAGCTAATTCCAGTATATTGCTTTGAGTTTGAAGATGAAATCATGCCTTATTTCTTATTAGAGAATGGCCTTATTACTCATAACTGCCGCTTAAGAAATGAAATCGACAAAAATGAATTCAGTTTTACAAATGGTCTTACTGGTGTAGCTACAGGTTCTAAATCTGTAATCACTCTTAACCTTAATCGTATTACACAAGATGCTAACAAGAAATGGTACAAAGACCTTAAGAATGACAAGATTCCAGTTGGCCAGACATTCTGTAATGATAAGAATTGTTATTTGAAACAGTACTTAGTCAATATTCTTGATAGAGTCTATAAGTATCATACAGCATATAATGAATTACTTAAAGACTTACAAGCTAAGAAGATGCTTCCTGTTTATGATGCAGGATTCATTAGTTTGAAACAACAATTCTTGACTATTGGCATCAATGGTATGAATGAAGCAGCCGAATTCCTTGGATTTGAATGTTCTGATAATAAAGATTATGAGAATTTTATCAATTTAATTTGTTCTACTATTTCCGAACAGAATGTATTACATAAAACAGATGAACTTAAGTTCAATCAAGAATATGTCCCAGCCGAAAACTTAGGTGTTAAAAATTATCGTTGGGATAAAGAAGATGGTTATAAAGTTCCTAAAGATAGAAATGCTTATAACAGTTATTTCTATTTGCCAGACAATCCTAATACAAGTGTTCTTGAAAAATTCAGATTACAAGGAGAAAGATATACTAAGAACTTAGATGGTGGTGTTGCATTACATTGTAATCTTGAAGAACACTTGTCTAAAGAACAATATTCTTATTTAATTAAATATGCGATAAAACAAGGCTGCTTCTATTTTACTTTCAATATCCCTAATACGATTTGTAACGAGTGTGAGCATATTTCTAAACACCATTTGAAAGAATGTCCTAAATGTGGAAGTAAAGATTTGGATTATATTAGTAGGCCTATCGGCTATATAAAAAGGATTTCCAACTTTAGTGCGGCTAGACAATTAGAAGCTTCGAGAAGAGTTTATTCAAAATTCGATTTATCCGATTAAAATCAATTTTAAAAAAGAGGTATATAAAAATTATATACCTCTTTTTTAATAATGAAGATTTCTGAAGAAAATGACAAAATAATTTTAGAATATTTTTTGACCGCAAATAATAAAGTCATTGCTGGCAGAACAAATCGAATAGGAATTTTAAAGAAACCAGAATATAAAGAATATTTAGAAAATAGATTTGATGATTTTAATGGTAACTATATAGACTGTCTCTTATAC
>ERZ1027209.84-NODE-84-length-32687-cov-11.509285_pt1 | contig 32687 bp, 20 predicted proteins | sample MGYA00519269_ERZ1027209 | MGnify/ENA primary metagenome ERZ1027209 (study PRJEB26926, sample SAMN06164733) | human gut metagenome | biome: ENVO:00009003; feature: ENVO:2100002; material: ENVO:00002003 | host: Homo sapiens | place: USA | collected 2012 ... | reverse complement strand
TTTATGAAATTCGCAGTGTAGTTTTGTGCAATTTTTCAAATTTGCTCATTTATAGCTATATAATTAAATAATACACCACGCAATCTACTGTCAAATTCATAGATTCTTTGAATTCTGTGAAAGTTTATATTTGAAAAATACGTCCCATCCTTTTTTCTAAACGGAAGGAAATAAGCAGATAATCTATAATAATTCGCCTGTTTTAAAAATCCGATACATTCTGTATCATTATCTATAATAAAACCCTTTTCTTTAATAATTTCGACTTGTTGAGCAAATGTTTTCGGTTGTTTCATTACCTGTACAGTTGCTTCATTATTTTGCAACTTTTCATTTTTAGTTTCACTTGTATTCACCATTATTTCTCCAAAAATAAAAATGTCTCCCCATGGGACACATCACTTGCGTGAGAGGTGCGGGGAGTCCTGTTAGTGTTATGATATGATATTTGAGAGAAAAAATCAACCATTTTTTATATATTGCCCTCAAAAATTCCGGCAAGACTTTTTTACTTCTTCTTCCTTTCCATCTCTTCTTCCATCGCCTTCTGTTGCTGTGGCTGTCCTTTCCCTTGACTGGCTATCTTCTTCTGATGATTTCGGAGCCGTTTAAGTACCGATCTCCGTGGAGCGTTCTTATCCTTTTTCTTTGGAGTGTTATTCATCAGTCCGTCAATCATATTATAGTTGGCTTCTTCTGTCATCTCTGCACTACGAAGGTATTCTCCATTATCCATGACCTTCTGCCAGTTCGCCAGCTCTGGTTTCTTCTTTTGTGTTTCTCCAGGTTGTAGCTGTCCGGTCTGGAATTGTGCCTGCATTTCCTGTTGTTTCTTCTGTTCCTGTGCCAGCTCTGCCTGTTGCTGCATGAAGTTCTGAATATTCCGTCTGGCTTCTTCATCAAAGCCATTATAACAATCATTCATGACTACGGTGCCTTCTTCACTAAGAATCACATAAGCGGCTCTTGTCCCATACTCCTCATGTTCCATCAGAAACCATTTCTTTTCATTCATCAGGATGTAATCCTGTGCAAGCCATGTTCCTTTCTTTCCTTCGATTTCATATCCGGTCGTATCAATGGAAAGTCTGGTATCGGAGGAACTTTTGATTGTGAGAAATTCCGGAATGATGATAAAACCATCTTTGTTGACATAGTAAGCTGTGGTTTTTCCATCATCAGTGATGACGATCACATCACTGCAACCGATGGAATGACCTTTAAAGTTTTTCGGTCGTTGCTTCTGCAAGCGTGTTTTAATGTCAGCCGGAGTTTCCTCCGGCTGGATTCTTCCAATGTACACCTGCTGATAGTTTTCTACTTGGACTGTTTTTTCTTCGCTTTTCAGTTTCTCGTAAGAACGGAAACGGACATCCCGGTACTCTGGGGTATCTTTTACCTGATATACTGCACACTGACTTGTACTCATTCTTCGTCCTCCTCTCCCAGTTCCATTTTATATTCTTCCAGATCCATAAGAAAAACTTCATAACCTTCATCACTCATACAGAACAGTTTTCTTATGGTATTGCAGACAAGCCCGATCATATCTGCATCGCCTTTCAGAAACGGAATGATATGGTCGATTGCCTCCATCGTGTCATTTCGGTTTCCTTTATCAAACATTGCGGTTACTAAACATTCATTCGCATCAAAGTTCATCGCCAGATCCATCATAATTCCACTTCTCCCTTCTTATGTGTCTTGGATTTCTCCGTTGTCTTATTCTGCTCCTGTGCTTTTGCCCTTGCCTGAAAATCTTTTAAAGACTGCAGCACAGATTTCTTCACTTCACCTTTTGCTCTGCTTGCAGGTTCTGCCTTTTGTGGCTGGCTCTGACTTACAGATACCGGTTCCTGCTCTGCCCTTCTGTCTGCCGCAACCGCAAAAGGTTTCTGTCCACTTCCTATTACTGTTTCTGCCGTATGTTCCGTTTCCTTTACCCTTCCATGCTTTTCATCCAGATACTTTTCCATGTCTGCGATTGCTTTCTGCACCAGAGGACTTTCTTTATAGTGAGGAATCATATCTATCAGATCACGCCGTATCCGGTCTGCACTCATCAACTCATATTCCCCGGAATAATCTTCATCACCATCTTGCAGAGCAAATCCAATTCCCTTGATTCCATGCATCCGTTCCGCCGGAATGCTCTCATATATTTTAATGGCTTCTTCTAAAGTGAGGTTGTTATGGTATTCTCCCATGACCGGAAACTCCATGCACTCTGCAACATAAAAACTGATCGTGGCTTCTGGCTGTTCCTGCTCCGGCTGTTTATCAAAGATAGAAAGTTGCTCTGTATCTTCCAGACGGAAAAGTAAAGAACGGGCAGTTATAACATCGCTGTCTATATCGGATTCCTCGGATACCTCAATCAGCCAGTCCTTGATAGCTTCTGTTTTCTTATTCAGAATATCCTCCGTGAGCTTTTCCACCTGTTCTTCTCTATTTTCAACCGTATCGTTATACTCATAGGTATCAATGTCATAACTAAAATTATCCAGGTCCACAGCAAGTTTTTTAATCTCCTGCTGGTCAAGATATTTTTCAGATTCTTTTATATACTCTGCCAGAGTGATTCGCTCCTCTGCAATCGGGTTAATATCCACCTTAATTCCTGCCATTGCTATACCGGATTCATTTAAGGCATTGAAAAAGCTATCTTCTCGAATATCACCTTTATAGGAAAGAACTACATCAAGGTCAGAATCTTCCCGGTAAAGGCCTTGTCTGCTTCTGGAACCATACACTCTTGCAGCAAGCAGCTCTACCTCCTGTTTCATTCCCATATCTTCTAATACTGCCTGTGCGTGATACAGAACCCCTCTTTCTACTTCTGCCCTGCTCAGACTATTTAATGCCAGTTCATTTCTCCCAATCTCAGAAGTCGCACGAAGTTCCCCCTCCTGCAATAAATCCTTAGCGTGCTGGATCGTCATTTCTTCAAATTCTTTATAATCCACTTTGACACATTCCATGTCATCCATTCTCTCACTTTTAAGGATTTCATAAGCAGCTTCCTGGATGGATGCGTCTGGATTATCGTAATCACTACTCTGGATTTCATGCAGGTCAAAGTCATAAAAAATAAAAGAATATCCTTCTTCTGTTGCCTGAATAGTCAGATACCCTTTACTCCTGGTAAACTTCATTGCAATTCCTTCATAGGTTTGCAGTGCTTCTTCCCTGCGAAATCCTTCAAAAATACTTGCCGGGCAGTTCTTTTCTAATTGCACCCGCTGCATCTGTTCTTCCTGAACTTCTTCCACATCTGCCATCAGTTCTTCATAATCCACTACTTTTGCATCTTCCAGTGAGTACCCTTTATCTTCTAAAATATCACTGGCAGCTTCATCCACATAGATTGTCGGATTGTCATAGATTCCTCCATCATCCTCCTGATAATCTTCATTGTAAAATGTATAATCATAGCCATCTTCTGCAGTCTGGATTGTAAAGTATTGTTTTCCAATCTGATATGCAATCTGTACCTCATTCCAGTCCAGCATATTTTCCATTTTATTTACCGCTTCATATATTTCCGGATTCAGCCACCCTCCGATCTGTTCATATGCATGGGTCAGCTGATCTATTCCGTTTTCACATCGGATAAAATCCATGCTTTCCTGCATTGTTTCCGTATTCTGGATACCAAGCACTTTTTCCTGATGATTTGGCAGGCGTAAATATTCCTGCATCGCTTCATCCAGTGATTCATACCGGTTTACTTTTACTACACCCTCTGCATTTACATCTTCCATCACATAAAAATTATCAACGTAATGAATCTCTGGCATTTTCAACTTTATGCCTTCTGGCAGCTGCACCTCACTGACTGCATGGAAATTAAACCGGACATCCGTTCCAGATTCATTTTTTCCTGCCATCGTTTCTTCCCAGGTATCTTTCTGTACTGCCTGTATTTCTTCGATTGTAAGTGTCTGTCCACTCCGCAGGGTTACAACAGAATCTTTCGGGAATTCCGTCAAGTCATAAAGTGTTGTTCCATTTTCCTGCAAATATTCTGATACAGCTTCTAACGCTCCTGCATCAAACCCATTCCATAAATCCTCCGCTACAAGCTGTCCATTTTCTGCTACGGTAATTCCTGCCACATCGGAGCCAAATTCATCATGTTCCATTAAGAAGAACTTCTCCCCCGCATATTCCTTTTCATCAACCGTATGCCATGTCCCGTTATGTCCTTCTGCTTCATATCCTCTTGTCTCTGCCGTGATTGTCACTTCGTTTTCTCCTATCGCCTGTTCTATCCTCTGCATCCGGATCTCAGCTCTTGCCATGTCGATAAACCCATCTAAAACTGCCGGGTGGCTTTCGATCACATAATCCAGGTTCAGATTTCTACCCCGGCTGACATTTTCCGGGACTTCGATATGCTCCGCCCAGTCTTTGTTCTGTCTGGAAAATCTTCCATCATGGGAAAGTTCACGGATGGTATTTGCCATAACAAAATTCATACGTTCTTCCCCGAAGCGTTCCACGACTTCTTTTGCCGCATCCTGCTTTAAGTGCAGCCCGTCAAAATTCTCCCGGATGGCTTCTTCGATTGCTTTCTTACAGTCCAGGTTTAACTTTCTGGAATCCAGATAAGCATCCACATCCCGTTCTCCCATTGCCTGTTCCAATGTTCCTTTATAAACTGGCGGATATGCCCTGACGGAATTATGTTCCAGCATGTTCATTCTCTGCCGGACAAACTCTGGAAGTTCCTGAAATCCAAAAGAATCTACATAATAGGCTGTAATCTCTGCACCCCTGTTTATCACGATCACATCACTTACCGATAAGGAATGACCACGGAAATCTTCCGGTCGGTCAATGTTAAAGCGTTCAAATATATTGTCTAACGTGATCGTTGGCATCCACGGTGCTGCATAAACCATCCGGTAATCCTTTCCGTCAATGGTATAGCCCAGACTCTTTGCGGATTCTATTCCCATAAACTGATAAGTATGCTCATCTCCACTATCCATCTGATAAATGGCAAACCTTCTGCTTTCTCCATGCAGAAGAAGTGTCTCATCAATCTTTTCCGCACTGTCCTGTTCCAGTTTTTCCTGTCTGGCGGCAGCTGCTTCTCTTTCTTTATGTACTTCCCATTCTGCTTCCGTAATACCAAAAATACCGTCATGTCCCAGGATTGCATTTTCTGTTTCTGCAAGAATCTGTCCTGCCTGCTCTGGATTGTCTGGATTTCCATGTAAGAGAAAAACTTCCGCACCCTCACGATACAATTCTACTGCCCTGTTTTTTTCAAGAGGATACATGTGTTCCAGGCGGATTCCTGCTTCGTGCATTTCTGTAAAACCGATCATGCCATCTGGGAAATTGTCAATCTGTGCCTGTGTTTCATTCATAAGGCTTCTCGTATATTCACTTCCCGGTCTGCGGATTGCAGTCATCATACGGTTCACCAGTCCAAGCACTTCGTCTTTGCCATCCATCTTATATGCAAAATTCACAATAAGATTTCTCTGAGAATCTGTGAAATCTCCTGTATTGGTGGCTTCTGCCGTTTCAATCAGACGGTGGGCATACTGCATTGTTGTTTCTTCTTCAATTTCTGGTTCCTTCACTGGAAAGTTCGCCCTTGCTGCCTGGATTACTTCATACACCAGTTTTGAACCGGCTTCATCGTAAGATTCTCTCATGTCCCATACTAGGCCATTCAGTCTCTCCACCTGTCCGGGAAAGGTTTCTGCATATTCACTTACAAATGCCTTTTCTTCTTCTGAAAAAATATGTCTCGGAAACTCTGCTTTTTGCACGATCATTTCTGCCTGCTCTTTCGGAGAAAGGTCAGAAAAAGAAGCAACTCCTGTGTCAGCATCATATTCCACATCATAAAAAGCAATCGGATAGTTCTCTCCGTGCCCACTGCTGTCATACAGTGGTGTGACGGCAGCACCTTTTTCTTCCAGAAAACTTTCCAGAGGTTTCTCATTCTCCTCTATCTCACCACTTTCCAGAAGGCTGACGTATTCTTCCACATTCTGTTCTAACTGTTCCCTGCTCATATTTTCGATCAGATCATAAGTAAACTCGGAACCCATGCTGCCCGAAAGATGCAGGATCAAATCTTCCTTATGGAAGGTATCCCGGATTGGTCTTTCTATTTCCAACTCGTGCATCTGTGCCTCGATATTCTCAATGACTTCTGAAGATGTTTTTCGGATGGTATCCATAGATGCTTTCAACGCCTTCATATCCCTACTCTCGCACCAGCTGGCGATATAGGTAAACGAATATTCTGAAGTATCCAGACCAAAATGGTTGCAGACTATGTAAGCAATACTTTCTGCTTCCACTTCCTTTGTCGTCTGGTCTTTTAAGACTCCTTCCGCATCCATTACTTCCCGGTCATGCAGCAATGCGTGGCTCACTTCATGGACTCCGGTTTTCATCGTCTGTACATTACTCATATCTTCCTTTATCGCAATATATTTTTCTGTCTGGTGATAATAGCCTTTTGCATCCCCTTCCACATTCATCATGCGGATCGGCACAGGAGAAATATTCTGCAATGCCTGCATGAACGTATCATAAAACTTTACACTTCCGGTAAGCTCCGGCACCTCCAGTTCTACGATCGGTTCCCCCTCTGTCTGGCTGACATCAAACACTGTCGTTACACGGAATCTCGGTATCACCATCTCCACGATCTCTGTTTCCGGCTGACCATCATCCCCGATCACCGGCTCTTTGGTCACTGGGTCGATCTTTTCAATCTCCTGTTTCTCCCGTATCGGTGCTGGTGCGATGATCTGGATTCCTTTCTCTCCACGTTTTACATGACGGTTAAATTTCTTCTGCCATGCCTGATAGCCTGCCACCAGTGTTGCTTCCGGTTTCTGCATGGTGATCAGCAGCGTGTTATTAAAGCTGTAATTGTGGAACTTTGACATGGTATTCAGATATTCGGTATATCTCTCCGAAGTAAAGATTTCCTTTACTCCCTGTTCCAGCCGTTCCGATATTTCTTTTAACTGTTTTTCTATATTATTTGCCATAAACAAACCCTCCATTTTATGTCCCGCCAGAGAAAACTCTGACGGGAAATCTTTTATAACTCCTGTTCATGTTTTTTCTTTACAGCTTTCTGTGTAACTGTAACGGTCGGTTCCGCTGTATTCTGCTGTGCCTTCTCCTGTTTTAACCGTTCCAGAATAGATGGCTTATGGATTCTGTCTGCTGTTTCCGGAAGTTCTTTTTCTTCTATGGCATCCCTGCTGTCTATGTTGCTTCCTTCTCTGCCAATATCCTCATCTGCCATAATCGTCTCATTACCCTTTTCATCCATGTTCAGCAATGCATTTAACTCGGATAGCCGTTCCATCTTTTCATTCAGTTCCGCTTCTTTCGGGAATGGCTTCTTCACCTCTTCCTGTGCGGTAGCAAGCTGTTGTTGTACAGTTTCCAGTTTCTGCTCACTTTCCGTCAGCTTCCTGTCAATGGAAGAAAGCGTGTTATGGATACGCTGCATATTTCCTACCGGGTCTTTTCCGATCTCCAGTTTATAAGAACATTTCCCTTTGACCGTCAGTTCAAACGCATTGGAGAACATATTGTAGGAAGCAGATAACGTAAACCCATGATATTCCCCGACCTTTCCGCCGGTGCTGACGGTTTTTAGTCCTGCACAGGCAGCAATCAACGCTTCGCCTGCTTCTTTCTTATCTTCATAAAAGACATTTCCTACCGTCATGGCAAATGTGTCATTATCCTGTAAATCCACGCTTTTTACTACCTGCGAATCCACCTGCATCCCGGCAATACGCTCTTTCAATGCACTGATCTGTACCGGGAAATTCTTTGCAATATCGGATTCCAGACGGTAAATCTGACTGGTATGGTTTGCCTTTAGAAGTTTCAGCTTACTCACCTGCACATCCAGATCCATTTTTTCCTTAATGTACGGATTGCCTGTAGCAAGTGCCTTGATCTCTGCATAGGACAGTGCGGTATCATCCACATCTTCACATGCCCTGACTGGTGATTTACTGGTCATGATCTGACTGATGAACTTCTGCTTATTCTCCAAAATCTGCCACATATACGCATCAAAAGTGTTCTCCGTCACATACCGGAATATCTTTACTTTGTCATTCTGGTTTCCCTGTCTTAAAATACGCCCTTCCTGCTGTTCCAGATCAGACGGCTTCCACGGACAGTCAAGGTGATGCAGAGCAATGAGCCTGTCTTGCACGTTGGTACCAGCACCGAGTTTCGGTGTAGAACCCATGAGGATTCTCACCTGTCCGGCCCGCACCTTTGTAAACAGTTCCGCTTTCTTTGCCTCCGTGTTATATTCATGGATAAAAGCAATCTCTTCTTTCGGGATTCCTCTGGCAACCAGCTTCTCCCTCACATCATCGTAAACATTGAAACTGCCATCCCCTTTTGGTGTGGACAGGTCACAGAAGATCAGTTGGGTTGTCCGGTCTGTCTTTCCCTCATCCCATACCTGAAAAGCATTTTCCACACAGGTATTGACCTTGCTTTTTTCGGCATCCGGGAGAAGTTCATTCAACAGTCTCTGGTCAAGGGCACATTTTCTTCCATCATTCGTGATTTTCAGCATGTTGTCCTCGGTCGGATTTACTAAGCCTGCCCTTACGCTTTCCGCACGTTCCGAAAATGCCCCGACCATTTCCTGCTGTTCCTCGCTTGGTTTTAAGACTTCATTGATAAACTCTGCTTCCGGCACTGGAAGATTCAGCATATCAGAAGTCTGAATATCTGCAGCTTCCTTAAAAATGGAGATCAGCTCCGGAAGATTAAAAAAACGGGCAAACCGTGTTTTTGCACGATAGCCCGTTCCTTCCGGTGATAATTCGATTGCGGTCACTGTCTCCCCGAACGTTGCCGCCCAGGAATCAAAGTGTCCCATACCCATACGCATGAGTGTGTCATACTGGAGATAACGCATGATAGTGTAAAGCTCTGTCATACTGTTCGATACGGGAGTACCTGTAGCAAAGGTGATTCCTCTGCCGCCGGTCAGTTCATCCATGTACCGACATTTCATAAACATATCCGAACTTTTCTGTGCATCCGTCTGTGAGATACCCGCCACGTTCCGCATTTTTGTATACAAAAAAAGGTTCTTAAAACTATGGCTTTCATCCACAAACAGCCGATCTACCCCCAACTGCTCAAAGGTTACTACATCATCCTTTCTGGTCTGGTCATTGAGTTTCTTCATCCTCGCCTGCAGACTCTTTTTTGTTTTTTCCAACTGCTTGATGGTATAATTCTGCCCTGCCTGATGTGCTGCTTCTTCAATGGAAAACGTAATATCTGCAATCTGATCTTCCAACATGGCAATCTGACGTTCCCTTGAAAGAGGGATTTTCTCAAACTGTGTATGTCCGATGATCACCGCATCATAATCCCCTGTCGCAATACGGGAACAGAACCGTTTTCGGTTTGCTGGTTCAAAGTCTTTCTTCGTTGCCACCAAAATATTTGCTCCCGGATAGAGGCGTAAGAAGTCACTGCCCCACTGCTCGGTCAGATGGTTTGGCACAACATAAAGATTCTTCTGTGAGAGTCCCAGCCGTTTTGATTCCATACCGGCTGCGATCATCTGGAATGTCTTTCCAGCTCCTACGCAATGAGCCAGTAACGTATTATTTCCATACAGCACATGAGCCACTGCGTTTTTCTGATGCGGCATCAGAGTAATCTCCGGATTCATGCCAACAAACTGAATATGGCTTCCATCATATTCCCGTGGACGGATGCTGTTAAATCGTTCATTATAGATCTTACACAGATCTTCCCGTCGGTGCAGGTCTTTAAATATCCACTCCTTAAATTCCTCTTTGATCAGTTCCTGCTTCTGCTGTGCCAGCATCGTTTCCTTCCGGTTTAATTCCCGGTGTTCTCCCTCGGCATCCTGTACCGTGTCATAAATCTTGGTATCTCTAAGATTTAAGGCATCTTCCAAAAGGCGGTAGGCATTGGCTCTCTGTGTTCCATAAGTGGAAGTAACAAGAGCATTTCCGTAGCTGTCCACATTCTTTCCCATAACATTCCACTGTCCGGTCACTTCGGCATACTGGACTTTGACCTTGCTCCCTACATAATATCTTGGTGTATGGAATGTCTCTGCCATAAACCGTGTAATGTAATCCTCGGAGATCCAGGTTGCCCCAAGTCTTGCCTCAATCTCTGATGCATCCAGATCTTTTGGCTGTACCTGCTCCAAATACTGCACGTTCACCTGATATTCCGGGTGATTTTCTGCAAACTGTTTGGCAATCTGCAGTTTCTCCCTCACATTTCCAGAAAGATATTCGTCCGATGGCTCCCATTTTTCACTGATTGGGTTCTTAAAGATTACCCCTGCCAGTTCTTCGGTAAGCTCCTCTTCTGTTTTTCCGGAAAGCTGTGCCATATAGGAAAGGTCAACGCCTGCCCTCTCACCGATAGAAACCGCAAGTGCTTCACTGGCAGTATCTACAGAAGTTACCGTTTCTGCCCTGCGGATTGTCCTTTTGGTAAAAATATCCGCTTTCCGTTTCAGTTCTCCCTTATCATCCAGAAATTCCAGAGAAGTCAAAAGACAATAGCTGCTGTCCTGGCTAAATGCCCGCTTATTGGCATTACTGCTAAGCAGACCATATTTTGCTGTAAAGGTATCGTATTCTTCATTGAGTTTTCCCTGCAGCTTTGTGATCTGTTCATCGCTTCCCTCTTCCATCTGGCACTGGATCAGTTCATTCGTAACATCACGGATCTTCACCATCCCTTTGACACGTTCCGCTGTCATTGCCGGAAGTTCCATCCGGTTCATCACAGAGTTTTCCCGGTAATAAACTTTATCATCTACCACAGTAAAACTAAAATTCTTTACCTCCGGGTCTGCCGGGATAGAGACAACATCCTCCTCCAGCTCTGTATCCGAAAGTTCCAGTTCCTTGATCGTGCCATGGATATTCCTAATCGCTTCTTTTAACTGTTCTTCTAAGGTAATGCCTTCTTTTGGTTTTACGGTCACTTCCTGCTTTCCATACTGGGTACTTTCTGTAGTAAAATCACCAAGCACCATTTCCGGATGCTCTGCAAAATAAGCATTAACCGAATAGCCTTCCGGTGTTTCCTTTAGATTTAACCATTCCGGTTCCTCAATGGATGCCCTGTCCCTTTTCTGGAAAAACAAAATATCAGAAACAACACTGGTATTGGCATTTCTCTGAAACGCATTATTCGGTAATCGGATAGCTCCAAGCAGTTCTGCCCGGTTTGCGATATATTGTCTCACTGCCGGATTCTGCTTATCCAGCGTTCCACTGGAAGTTACCACAGCAACTACGCCGCCCGGACGGATCAGATCAAGGGATTTTGCGATAAAATAATCATGGATCAGAAAATGGTGGCGGTCATATCTGCGGTCACTGACCTGATATGCTCCAAATGGTACATTCCCGATCACGCAGTCAAAAAAGCTGTCCGGGTAATCTGTTTCCTCAAATCCCTGTATGGCAATCTTATTTTTCTGGTAAAGCTGCCTTGCAATCCTGCCCGAAACCGGGTCGAGTTCCACACCGTACATATTAGTTTTGCTCATACTCTCCGGGATCAGTCCCATAAAGTTACCAACACCACAGGACGGTTCCAGAATATTTCCCTGTTTCAGTCCCATATTTTCCAGTGCTTCATACATGCTTCGGATCACGGTCGGTGATGTATAAAAAGCATTTAAGGTCGATGCTCTTGCTGCACTGTATTCTTCCGGTGATAAGGTATTCTTTAACTCCAGATACTCATTTGTCCAATTACTGTTATTCTCTTCAAATGCCTGCGGGATGCCACCCCAGCCAACATAACGGGATAAAATTTCCTGTTCTTCGGGTGTTGCCAGACGTTCTTCCTGCTCCAGAGTCTGCAATAAATGGATGGCTTCCATATTTGCTTTATACTTTGCCTTCGGACCGCCTGCCCCAAGGTCATTATCCTGAATCCGAAAATTATGCGGTTCTGTTACAATCTTTTCTACTTCCGGTTTTAAATATGGCTGGAATTCTCCCTCATATCCAAACAGTTCATTTTCTCCGGGAATATAATTGCGTCCGGTTTCCAGACACCGGAACACATCGGCAGTCGGTGCATTGCTTACTGCATAAAAATCATCATACGAATACTTTGGGAAATCTTCTGTATGGTAGGTTGATAAATGCAGTTCTGTATTGGAACGGGTCTGTGCAACCAGATCTTTTCCTTCTATTCCTTCCGGCAATACCCCTACTGCTTCAAAATGATACCCCTGATACGCAAAAACACCTTCATCCCAGGACTCCGCCAATTCTTCTGCTGTTTTAGCTGTTACCTCTTCTTCTGGTTCTTTCTGTTCCTGTCCCTCAGAAGTTTCTATTATTTCCTGCTCCTGACTCTCTGAAATAGATTCTTCAGCAGTAACCTCTTTCTCTTCTATTTCCTCTACATCTGACATATCTACTACGGTCGGTTCTGTCACTGCCTTCGTATCTAAGAAATCAAACATGGTCATCTGGTGCCCGGATGGTTCCACAAAAGACGGTTCTACTTCCGGTGTCGGGAAAATCGTATAGGTTCCTTCTGCATACTGGTGAAGTTCTGAAAGAAGTTCTGTTTTCTGCTGGTAGTTTGTCCCATATGCCTCAAAATCTAATGGCAGAACTGCCAATGCTGCATCCATCTTCTGTAACAGTTCTTCTGCCTGCTCTGGATTCTCTAAAACTGCCACCATTTCTTTTCCTGGTTTTTCCCAGAAGAAATCATCCGTAAATGGTCTGTCTATCTCTTCCGGAAGACGGTCATAAAAGCGGAGTACCTTGTTTGCCATCTGTTCCCGTTCATATTCCGGCATACGAGCATAATCTTCTGCCTGCAGGAACTGGTCATTCTTTATCAGATAAGCTACTCTATTTGCAACTTTATTCCAAGATAATAAAACTGATGTATATGGATTTCCATAAGCACCTCTTGCAAGAAACAATCCTTTTCCATCATAATTTGCGTGTGAATCATCGGCACCAGACAGTGCATGACTGCTTCCACCGATCCCATACTGTTCCTTGATAAAACCTGTCCTCAATCTTTCATCCTCATGCAGCAGATAAAAGGAATATGTCCTGAGTCTGCCTTCGGAATACGCCCCACCTCTGACAAGAAATGCGTCGATCTCGTCTTGTGTAATGAACATCTGCTGTTCTTTCCATGCAAATCCCTCTCTTGCCTGGTATGGGATCACTTCATCTGCAAACTTCTGGAACTGTCTGGAGATATTGACCGGATTATAATGATGGAAACGCATAAGAGAGTTGTCCGTCTCATAGGCTTCTGCCAGTGCTTCCAGTCTCTCATTCAAATCCGAAAGCCACCCTGGATCTTGCAGTTTTTCAGTAAGATAATCCGTGATTTCCGGATAAATACTACGAAGATGCGGCAGATCTGCTTCATCAAAGACAATCTCTGCCACACCTTCTGCCATATCCCCTTTCATATAAGCAAGTGCCTGTGCGTGTTCCTTCAATGCGTTGTCCCTTGCCACATCCAATACCGACTGCGGGGCATATTCTCCCTGATTTAAAAGCTGATGGATACGTCTGCTGACATCTTTCCAGGATAAAAAGGCTTTATCCAGAATCTGGTCTGCCACCGTATGCCCGACTGCGATCTGCATCCCAGTTTCATCAAACCAGACGGAATACTCCCTTCCATCCATCTGAAAACCTTTGCCGCCTTTTCTATACTCACGCTTTACAAACTCCGTGTATTCTCCCGGTGACTGTTCACTCATAAAGTTATAGATGATACGCAGCTGGCTTCCTGTCCGGTTTCCTCCCGTCCGTAAAATATCATCCACAACACTTTCCGGAATAGGAATCTCCCCGGCATAAAAAGCAGCTACTCTTTCACCAATCTGCCTTTTCTGTTCATTTGCTGTAGGATATTCGGGCAAAGATAAAGCAGAGGCAATTTCTTCCTCTGCTTTGCTCAGTCCATCTTCTCTTGTATCTTCAACTAGCTGTATACCAATTCCGTCAAGATGCTCTCTTCCGCTGTTGCCATCAGTGCGTTCATATGTGCTGTCCAGGCCATCGGGTCTGCTTCCTTGTCCGGTGCCGGATGGTTCTTCAGCAGTTTCTCCATCTGGCTGTCCATCCTCTCCTGTGCTGCCTTCTCGATCTCTGCCAGATGGCTGTTCAGCTTTCCTGTCAGGAACAGGCTCTGATACAGGCTGTTCTTGTGTTCCTTCAGGAATGTCCTCCGAAGCATCCCGTATTTCCCTATTGTCACTTCTTCCTCCTCTACGGTCAGGTTCGGAAACAGGTAATCCCCCTTGCGATGATATGTCAGTTCCATAGTCGGTTCCTCCTTCATTCTCGATATTTTCTTCTTTGTTGTTTTCTACGCCCTTATTTTCACGCATTAACGTGTTAAAGTTATTATAATTCCTTTCCTTGGAAATTTCAACCTCTTTTCTGGCTTCTTCCAGAGAAATTTTATGTACCGTCCTTCCAATGTCAATCAGAACACTCTCACTGATCTGGCTTGCTGCATTTCCAAGAAAGGTCAGTACAGACAGCCGGTTATAATCGGTAATATGCATAAAATCCTCTTCTTCCAGAAGCTCCATCGGTTCCAGACCACACCGTCTGCAAAGCATGTAATATACACTGTCCGTTGCAAGCTGGCGGAAATCACTGCGGACCGTAACTTCATCCAGATCTTCCAGATACGTTCCTTCCGCTGCATATTCCAAGCCGTCCAGATATTCTTCCAGACTGTCTGCGACCATTTCCCTTGCAACCGCCATCAACGCATCCGATAAAGTCCCTGTATCTTTTTCTTCCAGACCATACGCTTCTGCCAGATGGGTAAGAATCTCTTCCTGCTGATGTTCCTGCATCTGCCACAGGTAAGGGCTTCTTCCGCCTGCCACCATGTGCGTATCTGAAATATCAAACACATACCGGAGTCTGGTATTATGACCATTCTCGTCAAGCAGGGCGATTCCCCTAGCTCCCCGGTTTACCCAGCGGAACATCTTCTCATTCCACAGTTCCAGGGACGCACAGGCGGTTGCCTGTGGATGCTGTGCGTGGATCAGTAACTGGTCTGTAAAAGGATACCGGTATAGTCTCGCTGCGGTATCCATATAACCCATCCAGTCCCTTGGCGAACTGCTCACCGATGTCGCATGTTCCTGTGCCAGTTCCCGGATGTCCTGTAATTTCGACATACTGCCTACCTCCTTGCCTTATTTCTTCTTTGGAAATTCCAGATGGAACCTTGGCTTTCCGTCCTCCAGTGTCAGTAAAAGGTCTGCGTCAAACTTTATATCTTTTTTTCTGGAATACAGCCCTTTTACATAGGTGCAGGCTTTATCAAGAAGCTCCACTGCCATCTTTTTATCCAGTGTTTTCTCCATGCTTCCTAAGAAACGGTTTTCTTTCCAAAGGGCAAAATCACACTGCCTGTTGGAGCAGTAAAAATTCTGCTTTCCTTCGTAGACATCAGAGCCGCAGACCGGACACTTACCAATCACTTCCCTTGCTTTCTGGAACCTTCTCCTTTCCGTTTCCGGTATTTCCCTGCACACAGAAAGAATCTTACCGACTAAAGAAGTGATCTCACCCATAAACTGTGTATCGGTGATCTGCCCTTTTTCCATCATTAAAAGCTGATTTTCCCATTCGGCAGTCATTGCGGCAGATTTCAGATAAGCCGGCATGACATTCACCAGTTCCCTGCCCTCTGTGCTTGGCAAGATCTGCTTTCCTTTTCTGACTGCATAGCCGGAAGAAACCAGTTTTTCAATGATACCTGCCCTGGTTGCCGGAGTCCCCAGTCCTTTCTTCTCTGTCTCCGAATCAAAGTCTTTATTCCCTGCGGTTTCCATAGCGGCAAGGAGGGTATCTTCATTGAATGGTTTTGGCGGGGAAGTAAAATGCACTGTCTTTTCTGCCTTTACCGGAGAAAGCGTCATTCCTTCTTCATATCCATATGGAATGGAAGTTTCTTTTTCCGTTTCTTCTTCCGGCGTGGCTTTCACGCACTGGTTCTTAAAGGCATTCCCCGCCGCTTTAAATCCCATCTGCACCGGCACTTTTCCTCTGGCGGTAAAATCATGTCCCTGACATTTGACCGTAATATCCGTCTGCTCATACTGATACTCTTCCCCTGTTGCCTGCACCAGCTGCTGGCAGACCAGCATCATCAGGTTCTTTTTGTCCGCTGTCAGATCAGAGATTCCTTTTTCTACGGCTTCTTTTGTTGGAAGAATCGCATGATGGTCGGATACTTTTGCATTGTTAATCACTCTGGTGATGTTATGTCCCAGCTGTCCATAATCCAAGAACGGAAGTAAGACTGGCATTTTCCCTACCAGTTCCTCTACGGTATCCCTCATATCCTCCGTCACGAACTGGCTGTCCGTTCTTGGATAAGTGACCAGCTTTTCTTCATATAATTCCTGCAGCATATCCAGTGTTTTCTTTGCCGTATAGCCAAAGTAACGGTTTGCTTCCCTTTGCAGACTGGTCAAATCATAAAGTTTGGGAGGAAACGCTTTCTTTTGTTCCCTCTTTACCTGTGTAATCACTGCTTCCGAATCCATACATGAGGAAGCAAGGAGATCGGCTGCTTCCTCATTTGCAATATTTTCAGAAACTACCGTAAGCCTTCCGTCTGTCAGTGCTACTTTATAAAAGGCTTCTTTCTGAAAATGCTCAATCTTATCCTGACGTTCCGCAAGCATGGCAAGCGTTGGCGTCTGCACCCTGCCCACAACCAGACGTTTAAAATAACAGGTCGTATATGCCCTGGTTCCGTTCATTCCGATTAGCCAGTCTGCCTGTGCCCTGCATACCGCAGCCATGCAAATATTCCGGTATTCCTCTGCTCCTTTCATTGTCTGAAAACCTGTCCGGATTGCCGTATCTTCCATGGAACTGATCCATAAACGCTTCACCGGTTTCCTGCATCCGGCAAGGTCATACACTCTCTGGAAGATCAGTTCCCCTTCCCTTCCTGCATCACAGCCATTTACCAGATAGTCCACATCTGCTCGGTTCATCAGGCTTTTTAACACATCAAACTGTTTCTTCTTATCTCTGGAAACTTTCAACTTCCAGACCTGCGGGAGAATCGGAAGGTCATCAAACTGCCATTTCCCATATTTCGGGTCATATTCCTCCGGCTGTGCATACTCTGCCAGATGCCCAAGGCACCAGCTGACAATACAGCTCTCCCCTTCTAAATATCCGTCCTCTTTTTTATAAGCTGACAGATTTTTGGCATAACTCTGTGCCACACTTGGTTTCTCTGCGATCACTAAAAATTTTGACATACGCTTTTTTTGTCCTTTCTGAAAAAAGGGCAGCCAAACTGCTCTGGCTGCCCCTGTCCTTATTTTGGTTGCTTCTTTGGAGATGGAAGTTTATTCTTCTTCCTCATCCTCTTCTTCATTTACATACGGTCCGTCAGAGAACTCCAGCTGTTCGCTTACATAGTCATCCTCTTTGCCACGTCCATGCTTTTTATAAACGGCGATACCTGCCACTCCAAGAATCGCTGCAAGTACGATTGCTCCAAGTCCTTTTACATTCATTCCTGTCTTTTCTTCTTTCTTCACTCCGGTTTCCTCCTCTGCTACCGGGGTAGTTTCCGGTGTGGTTTCCGGGATCACTACGGTTGATTCTTCGGTTTCTTTGCTCTTTTCTGTCTCATCCAGAAATTCTGCCAGGTCATTCTCATCGACCAGGGACATCATATATACATTTTCTGTATTGCTGGAACGGTCAATGACCATGTAAAATGTATTTCCCTTCTTGGTCTGGATGGTAAGAAACTGTTTCGTATCATCATTTTCCTTATCATCCACCAGCTGGGCATTTCCCGGAATAGAAAAAGCAGAATTATCCCCTTCCCCGGTGACCCTTCCGGTATCCTCTTTCTTCTCCGTATCTTCTGTTGATTCTGTTGCCGTTTCTTCTACTACCTGTGTCGTTGTCTCCTCTGCCGGTGGGTTTGCATTTGCATAAACCGTAGCAATGGATGTCCCGGAGATCATGGTGACTGCCATGGCAATCATAAGCAGTTTCTTTAGCACTTTATTCCTCATCGTCTAAAACCTCTCTTTCTGTCATCTGACCAACAGGTGGTCTGTGAACTTCTGCGTTGTTTTCCTTTTTCTGCGGAGCTTTTGCATCCTCCACCGTGATACCACCGTCCTCATCCATCTGGATCGTAACGGTTCCTTTCTGAATCCCGTCAAGCAGGACAAGCAGGCTGCGGCTGTCCAGCTTCATGGAACGGAACGACTTAACGATCTCTATATCTTCCATCTGCTGTCTCAATGTATTCTGCCGCTTCAGGTGTTCCTGTAATTCAGCAATCTTATCCTCCGTTTTCTGAATATCATTCAGAAGTTTTTTTAATTTCATGTTCATCTGCCCTGTCACCTCCTTTAATGCAGACGACCAAACGCCATAAAATGTTCCTGCCAGTAAGCACTTGCAATGCTGGTATACTGGACAGGCTTGCCACAGTGGATCATCATGTTATTGCCGACATAGATTCCCACATGGCTTGCTCCCGGTGTGTCATAGGTTCCCTGGAAGAAGATCAGATCTCCCGGCTTTGCCTCCGATAGAGATACCTGCGAACAGTGTGACCGCAGCTCATCTGCAGTACATCTTCCGACATTCCATCCATTTCCACAGTTATTGATAACCCAGCTCACAAAACCGGAACAGTCAAAACCACTTGGGGAATAACCGCCCCATACATATGGAACACCCAGATATTTTTCTGCTTCCTGTATCATTTTTGCAAACTGTGGATCAGATAAAGCATCTGCCGGTATGTCATAACCAAATCCACTGCTTCCGGTGGGTATGCTGTTTAGATCAAACAGATAATCACGGTTGCCGTAATATTTGTTATACGCATCGTAGCGTTCCTGTTCTTCCTCTGTCATACGGCTCCTTAACACGGCATCCAGGCTGTGGTTTGTCATCGTCACATCCAGACGGTTCACCTCTTTTGTAGTCGTGACCTGCACTTCCTGGTTTCCATTGCTGTCTGCTATGTAGGCTTCCCATGTCTGGTGTCCATGTGCGGATGCCGCCGCATGATTGTCATAGTAAACATCGAACTGTACCCCATATCTTGCGAACGCTCCGGTATCTTCTACTACATATTCCACACCGTTCATGACTACATGGGTCCCGATCGGCACAAATGGATTCGCCGCATCCACGGCAATCGTATGGTTTGCTGTCGGCATTGCCCCACTGGCTGTCGGTCCGCCACTCCACTGGCCACAGCAGATCGGGCAGTTACAGTACCCACTTGTCACAACCAGTCCCAAGGACTCCCCTACCCGGACAGTCTTGGTTTCTGTAACTGTTTCTCTGGTAGAGTCTGTGGTGATTCCATACTGCTGTCGGAAGATCTCCTTAATCTCCTCTGCCACTTCATCGTAAGTGAAGCCGCCGTATTTTACCGTAAGATAAGAGATCAACTGATATGGGTTATGACCGATCTCATCAATCTGGTACCGGTATTCGTCATAATCCGGATGGGTGGATTCCATCTGATTGATCTGTGTATTCAGTGCTTCTTCCAAGGCACGGTACGCATTTTCAGCGGCATAAATATCTTCATCCGTACTGGAATAGCTGGTAGAGATGATTGCTGAAGAAGCTCCCTGCAAAGATGCCGTACAGCTGGTAAAACTGGCTGCGATCAGCACAAAGATCAGAGCAAAGACAGCTACCGTGGCAAAAATCCCCCGGTTCTGTGCCGCCACCATCTTGACGGCATCTTTCGCTTTTTCCGTAAACTTCTGTGCGGAAGTGATCGCTGCATCCTTTACTTTTTTACTCTGTCTGGCTGCCTGATACTGCTTCTGGTAACGCTTCTTCTGAAAGAGTTTCTGCAGGGCAGATTTCTTTTTCTTCTCTGCTTCTCTTTTCACTGCGTCCTTCGCTTCATTTCCATAAGCAGTCTCAAATATCAGCCTGCTCCTTTCTGCTTCATCCAGGACGCTTTCTTTTAATCTCCGGGATTCTTCCCTTCGCCCTTTCAGCCGTTCCCGCATGTAGATGGATTTCCTTGCAAGGCTTTCCCCGACAAGCTCTGCCCGGTGTGCCCCTTCCACTGCCGCATTTTCATCCTCTTCTTCGTGCGTTTTCCAGTGTGCTGCTGTGACTGCCGCATCTTTGACTGCCGATGCCGGATTCCGGATACCGATCCCGGCACCATGTACCATGCCGTCACCCTCATCACCAAAAGACAGACGGGAAACTTTTTTCCGCTGTTCCTTCAGCACCCGTTCCCTTTTGGACTTGCCTTTGATCTCCTCGTGGAACTTATCCAGGGAATCTTCCATCACTTCGGAAGTTTCCCGGTAACGGGCAGATTCTCTTTTGGCTGCTTTTTCTTCTCTGGAAGTCTCCTTTTCCTTCCTTCTTTCCTTTGCAGCATAATCCCTGACCATCTTTTTCTTCCGAAGATCCCGGCTGTCTGCAACTGTCTCCAGATATGCCCGTTCCCCTCTTGGCTGTCCACGGATACTCTCTGTACGAAAGGCAGATTTGGGGTTCTCGCTGCTATCGTCTGTAAGCCCCTCTTCTACATCCGCATCAGTTGCTATATCTTGTTCATCATCCAATATATCTGCATGTTCCCTACTATATCTGGGTTTTCTGGAACTCTGCTCCGGCTGTTCCATCTCCCGTTCTTCTTTCAGCCGTTCATGTCTGCGTTTACTAAAATCCAGTTCCTCTTTCTTCTCACTGCGGGAAATCTCGGTATCCGTATCCCGCCCGGTGATCCTTTTTTCTTCCTTGTTCCGGAGGTTTTCTTCCCGCAGTCCATCCCGGCTCATTTTCTGGACGGTTTTATCTCTCGCCTTATACTCATGCTCCTGCAACTTTGACCATCCCCTTTACTGCTTTGTCCCGGTTATTCTGTCTTATCCTGATAGTCCTCCCATTTCTCCAACACTTCATCTGCCATCCCTGCAATGGAATCCGTCAGCTTGTCTGTCATTCGCTCACTTAAAGTTCCCCTTACAGCCAGACAAGATGTAATTCCCATGAAATCAATCAGTTCCGCCAGATAAATAAGATCATCCATCATTTCATCAGCCGTTACTTTTTCCTTTGTGTCCTTTTCCATTTTCAAAATCTCCTTTTCAATGTCTGCACAGATTCTTTCTGCAAATATGCAGCAAGGTTCACCGCTGCATCTCTCCATGTTTCTGTAATCTTTCATCTTGTAATCCTCCATGATTTCCGGGCAGAAAAATTGCCGGAAGTATTCCTCCGGCTCATCCTCTACTCTGTTTTATTTTGTTTCGTTTATTTCTTTAATCGTCCCGTTCCCCGATACCAAGTTTCTTACGCTTTTCCACCTCATCCGGCTTAGAAGTCATCAGGGCATACAGCATCAGAGAATTATCAAACTTATCCTTGAACGGGATAATGGTACTGCCATAAAAGACCAGTCCCTCACCTTCCCCGCTGTTCGTTACATAAGAAAGCTGGTGTGGGGAAATGTTGAGCTGCCTTGCAAGGATCTGTCTGTCACCAGATGCCTGATTGAGCATCAGAATAAAGTCAGAGTTTTCAAAGATGTTCTCAATCTCCCGGCTGGCTAACAGATCTTTTACATTCTGTGTGATACCCGTAGGGATACCACCCCATTTACGGAATCGCTTCCAGATCTCCACACTGTATGCTGCCGTCTGCTCCTCTTTTAAAAGCAGATGGAACTCATCAATATAATATCTGGTACTCTTATTTGCAGAACGGTTGATCGTTACCCTGTTCCACACCTGGTCCTGTACGATCAGCATCCCCAGTTTTTTCAGCTGTTTTCCCAGATCCTTAATGTCAAAACATACGATACGGTTACTCAGTTCCACGTTGGTTCTATGGTTAAACACTTTTAAGGAACCATTGACGTAGATCTCAAGTGCCGTTGCCAGACGCTGTGCTTCCTGCTCTTTCTGACTACGGAGAAGATTATATAAATCCTCTAAAATAGGCATTTTTTCCGGTACCGGGTCAGAAAGGAAATCCTGATAGACCAGCCTTACGCATCGGTCGATGACGGTCTTTTCAACCGGCTCCAGTCCATTCTTTCCGCCAACTACCAGCTCACAAAGGGACAGGATGAAGTCCGATTTTAAGGAAAGCGGGTCATCATCGTCAGCGTAATCCAGGTTAATATCCATCGGATTGATATAATCGTGGCTGGTCGGGGAAATACGGATCACCTGTCCATGAAATGCCCGGACTAACGGATAATATTCACCTTCCGGGTCACAGACGATAATGTCATCTTTCGTCACGATAAATGCGTTTGCAATCTCTCGTTTTGCCGCAAACGACTTACCGGAACCCGGTGTACCAAGAATCAGCCCGTTCGGGTTCTTCAATTTCTTCCTGTCTGCCATGATAAGGTTATTGGACAGGGCATTTAATCCATAATAAATAGATTCCCCAGCCATAAATAATTCCTGTGTGGTAAACGGGACAAAGATTGCCGTGGATGTCGTTGTCAGTGCCCGCTTGATCGGTACAAAATTCACCGCAAGCGGCAGGCAGCTCATCAGTCCCGGCTCCTGCTGGTAATCCAGCCGTTTCAATGCACAGTTATATTTCTGTGCGATACCGGCAGTCTGGAACACCACATTTTCCAGTTCCTGTTTGGTCGGTGCAGTATTTAAGAACAATGCTGTCACAAGGAACATTCTCTCATTTCTGGACTGCAGATCTTCCAGAAGCCTTTTTGCCTCCCCACCGTATGTATTTAAGTCCGAAGGGATAATATCCATGTCATAGCCTGCCCGGACCGCTTTTTTCTGTTCCTCAATCTTCATACGGTTAATATCCGTCACCTTGCTTTTTACCAGTTTAATCGCCTTCATCTGGTCGATAGACTGGATATGGAAATTCACCATCAGGTTGCTGTCCATCTCCAGAAACTCTGCCAGCATCTTGTCGGTAAGTTCCGGTGCCAAGATCTGTAAATAGGAAACAGCTCCCATCGTACCTCCCATCTCAAAATCTTTTCCATTTTTAAAAACAAAACTGGTCGGTGCGACATAATCCTTGGTGCTAAGCCCTGTCCGAAGCACATCGTCATAAGAGAAATGGAACGGAACTTTGCTGTCCTGGTTAAAGGTTTCATACATGATCTGTAACCGTTCCTCCCCATTCAGCGGATAGGCAGATACCCCAAGAATCTTAAAGTTATTCAGAATATCCGACTCGATACGTTCCAGTTTTGGTCGTGCTTCCCGGATATTCTCCGCTTCAATCCCGAATGTGATATATTTGGTACGCATCAGCCCGTTGTTTCCTTTTGCCAGCTGGTTATTGAGCATTTGGGCAAACTCCATACGCAGGTCATCAAATTCATCCTCCTGCGGATTGATATGGATGACCTTCTCATACTCTGCCATGTTGCTGTGCTGGTTGATAAAGGACAGTTGAAAATGAATCGTGCTGTCAAAGTAATTCAGGAAATCACACCAGTTTTCAAAGATGGCGTTCTTATCTTCATTCTGTGCCAGCTGATAGTTGATGTCATAAAAACGGATCGTCTTGGAATAAAACTTGTCCTGCACCCGGCAGATACCATCCCTTCCCATCTCATGGTATGGAATCGACTGCTGTGCAGTAATCCTCTTATCTCTGGCACTATCCGGTGTTTTCTTTCCTGTCCCGCTGCTTCTCGTTCCGGAAACCGCTTTTCCTGCCGGACGCTGCCCCGGCGGTGCTGCGGCAGGTCTGCTCTTTTTCTTTTTTGCGTTTTTCTTTGCGTCACGCACTGCCTGCTTTTCTGCCCTGGCTGCCAGCTTTGCTTCCCTTTTTGCATTTTTCTTATCCGCTTTTTCATGTTCCTTATGCAGTTTTTCTTCATATTTCTGTGCCCTTTTGAGGGCTTTCTTTTCCCTGCGTGTCAGTTTCCGGTTCGGTCTGCGGACACCTCTTTGGCGTTCCAGTGCTTCATATCCTGTCACCATCGGCTCATCGTGCAGCCTGCCGCTTACTGGTTTTCTTTTCATTTCGGGGACTGGAAGTTCTTCTTCTCCATCCTCCTCATCCAGCCAGTAATCATCCGGATACAATTCTTCCATGCTCTGCGGCTGTCTATCGTTTTTTCTTTTTAACACCCTTCGTTCCCCCTTTCTTCTTTCTGACCACGGTATATTTTTTCTCATACATATTTTCCATCTGGTACTTGCGTACCGGAGGACGGATAAATTTTACGGTGATCATATTTTTTAAGACCTTTTCTAACGGAAGTCCATCTTTCTCATACATGGCAAATAAAAATGCCGGAAGCATCAGAAGGCACATCCCGGTCGCTGCGTTACTGGAACCAATGATTCCCCTGCTTAAGAAATAAAACGGAAGCCCTACTGCCGCCGCAATCCCAAAACAGATCAGCTGCCGTTTCGTCAGGTTGAAAATGATCTTATTCTTGACCTTGGTTAAGTCTTTAGGCACAGATACAAATGCCATTGCCAGTTCCTCCTTTCTTAATGGGCGTTAAAGATACTGCGGGCAAAGTTTCCTGTTTTCATCAGACTGAAACACAGGATCACCGTGTATGCCATCACGCCGAACAATGCAGAATGTATGTTATCTGACATCTGGATGTTTGCAACCAGGACCGCATAGATTCCCACGCAGACCATCATAAAAAATCCCTGGAATGCCAGTGCAAACAATCCACGAAGATAGTTGTTCCCAATCTGCCCCCATTCCCGGTTGGACATGGTTGCAAACGGGATCGCTCCAACGGACGAATAGAGATAAATTTCAATCATACGTCCATACAAAATCACTGTAATAAAGACTGAGATAATCTTCATACACAGGCTTACAAGCATCGTTTCCAGTGCCAGTATGACAAGTTCACCAATCTCCATAGATTCCATCGCTGTCTCCATTGTGGAAATCATCGTATCTATATTGATCGCTGTATCAGAACTGATAACCCCAGCTGCCCGGCTGACTACGGACTGCCCGACATCAAATACCGCCATCGTAATCGTAAAGGTATGGCTGACAATCCAGACTGCCACCCACATCTTGAAAAAGTATTTAAAGAACATCCAGGTGTCGATGTCATGCATGTTGTTCTTTTCCGTCAACATGGAGATCAGCTCATAACAAAGTACAAATGTGATAATCATACCGGCAATCGGTACAATGACCGACTCGGAAAGATTCTGTATCATGCTGTAAATGCTGCCATTCCAGCCCTGCGGTGTCTGCCCAACCTGAGCAGCAATCTGACCGGTCTTTTCATTGACGTCGGTATACATTGTTGTCAGGTTGGAACTTACCATGCCTGTCAGAAGATTCCTCATCCATTCTTCAATCGCTTCAAATATCCGATCCATGAGTCATCTCCCTCCTGCTTCTCTCAGCTGAACAATCCGGACAGTAACGGTACCAGCTGGGTGCCGATCAGAACGACACCACCTCCTGCCATCAGCTGTTTTATCCCCAATTAGGTGTAAAACTCTGCTCGATGGCGGGCGGCGGCGTACAAAAAATCTATATGGTGTTTTTAAGAGAACCGTCCCGGCGGGACAGGTCAGGCAGTGACCTGTTCCACCTCCGGGATGGGTTTGAGATTAAAATGAATTTCGATAGAAATGTGTCTTGTTTTATCTTCGTCAATGCGCTCATGCACGACGATTTCTTTGATTAAGCGGTTGAGGGTGGCTGCGTCCAGCTCTGTGATGTTGGCGTATTCCTGAATGGCTTCCACCCATTGTTTTGCGTCATTGGCAAGCTGGACTTCATCGGACAGCCGCTTTCTGCCCTCGGACACTTTTGCTTTAAGCTCCGCTTGCTCGGTCTGTGTCTTTTCCAGCATGGTGTTGAAATTCTGTTCACTGATACGCCCTGCAATCATATCCTCATAAAGCCGCATTACCATTTTGTCCAGAACCTCAATCCGTTCCTCGTCCCTTGTAAGGGAGCGTTCCATTGCTTCCCGCTGTTCCCGCTGCTCGGCTTCACAGGTATTGGTCAGGCGGTCGGCAACCGCTTCCCCGTCCATCAGGGCAGCTCTGGCACATTCCCGGATTTTCCGCAGCACATGGCTGTAAAGGGTGTCATAATCAATCCGGTGCTGGGTGCAGTGGTTCTTTCCAAAGGCATTGTAGGTCTTGCAGGAGTAAATCCGCTGGGGATGTTTTGCGTTTGTGTAGCGTATCGTCAGCGACTTCCCACACTCGCCGCATTTTATCAGTCCGGCAAACAGGCTGATTTCATTGGTCTGCCCCGGACGCTGGCGGGATTTCAGCTTGTTCTGCACAATGTCAAAGCTCATGCGGTCAATCAGCGGTTCATGCTGTCCCTCCACCACAATCCAGTCCTCCGGCTTCTTTTCCCCAATCGTGCCGATTTTGAAACGGTAGTCCTTTTTCTGGGAAGCAATCGCCCCGGTGTAGACGGGATTCATCAAAAGGTCTTTGATAACGGAGAAGTCCCACATATACCGCCCGTTTTCCGGGTCTTTCTTTTCCCATTTGGTGCGGGTATTGCGAAGCCCCCGTTCCCGGTTCCACCATGTGGGGCAGGGGATTTTTTCTTCCTCCAGCCGTCTGCGGATATAGTTCGGACCATGACCGTTCAGGGCATATCCGAAAATCAGCCGCACAATCGGGGCGGTTTCCTCGTCAATGAGCAGATGGTTTTTGTCCTCCGGGTCTTTCCGATACCCAAACGGGGCAAGACACCCGGTAAACTGTCCTTTCTGCGCTTTCAGAAGATAAGAGGAATGGACTTTCTTGGAAATATCCTTGCTGTACATCTCGTTCAGGATATTCTTGAACGGGGCGATGTCGTTGTTATCCCGCAGGGTGTCGATACCGTCATTCATGGCGATATAGCGGACACCGTTTCTTGGGAAAAAGTCCTCAATCAAATGCCCGGTTTGCAGATAGTTACGCCCCAGTCGGCTGAGGTCTTTCGTGATGACAAGGTTGATTTGCCTGCGCTCAATGGCTCTCAACATTCTCTGTAAATCAGGACGCTCCATATTAAGACCTGTGAAGCCATCGTCCTGATAGACTGCCACAACCTCCCATCCCTGCTTTTCGCAGTATTTTTCCAGCATATCACGCTGGTTTGCGATACTGGCACTTTCGCCTTGCAGGTCATCGTCCTTTGACAGCCTGCAATAGACCGCCGCACGATAGCCCCCGGCAAGTGCCGAACCGATTGTTCTGTATTCCATTTCGTTCATCATAGCCATTTACCCACACAATCCAGACGGTATCTGGCTCTTTTGAACCTCATCTTCATTATACTTCAAATCTTTCTTTTTAGCAAGATATTCTTTTGTATTTGTTTTGCCGTATTTCTGGGAAATCAGGCTGACGAACACATCGGTGGCGTCCAGTTCCCCGTCAAATACAGTGGTCACATGAATCTCTGTTTTGTTTTTTGCCATAGGCAGTTATCCTCCATACATGAAAATAGCCAGACAGAGGGTGTCGGCAACGAAGTCCGGCAACGGGCTTCAAAAGACCTTGCAAACAATCTCAATCTGGCGATGGTTACTATTTATACTTTTCTTTTATTTTTCTGTTGTTTTGGTTGTTATAAGGGAGAAAAGCCCGGAAATAAGGGGTTTTCCCCGGCAACCGGCTCGGCAACGGGATAGCAACAGGGGGTGCAACGGGCTGTCATTTTCAGAATGGAAGCTCCATCTGTTCTGTGACCTCCACAAAACCATCCATCGTTTTTTCAGACGGGTTGCCGGAGTCCGTTGCCGGGTTTTCACGCTCCCAGCCCTTTTGTCTGCCATATTCGGAAAACATTCTTGGGTTCGGGAAGTACCGCCAGCCGGTAATGCACTGGTTCATAATCTCGTTGATTTCCCGGATTTCCCATTGCTTCGGCTCGTCAAAGGCATGGTTCAAGGCTTCCTTGTAGAGCTGCTTGGAGCAGACCATGCTCCCGGTGTACTTATCAAGATACGCCTGTATCATCCCGGCTTTGGTGTCCTCCGGCATAAAATCCCGCTGGTGTTCTTTGAGATACCGCTGCATGGCTGGGCTGAATGACAGCTTGAACATGCCGCTTCGGTAAATCTCCATTGCTTCCGCCCACATCTGGCTGATATAGGCTCTGGAAGCGGCTTCGTCCTCCAAAATGTGAACCTCGGCTTGCTCCGGGTACACCATGACGGGGATAAAGCGGCGGTTGCCGGAACGGTCAAGGGGCAGGAAGTCAAGGGCATTGGAAGTGCCGCCAAACACGCACTGACGGGGGCGGTCTGCCGGGTGGGTTTCATAGGGTATCTTGTAAACCTCTTTCTGCCGGCTTAAAAATGACTTGATTTCCTCAATGCTCTTGGCGTTGGCGGTTGCCATCATTTCCGACATTTCGATAATCCAGTGACCTTGCAGCTTGCGGTACACATTGTCATCGTCCAGCTTCCGCAAATCATCGGAGAACCACTCGTCCCGGACTGCCAGCAGACGGAAGAAGGTGGACTTGCCAGCCCCCTGACCGCCTACCAGACAGAGCATGATTTCAAATTTGCATCCCGGCTGAAAGGCTCGTGAGATTGCACCCAGCAGGAACAGCTTCAACGCTTCATAGGTGTAATCGTCTGCGTCAGCCCCCAGAAAGTGCCGCAGGCAGAAGCGGATTCGCTCTGTCCCGTCCCACACAAGGGTATTGAGATAGTCCCGGATGGGATGGTACTTGTTTTCATTCGCCACAATCCCGATGGCGTTATCAATCTTTTTCTCATTGGTAAGCCCGTAGGTTTCTTCCAGATAGAGAAGCAGATATTTCATGTCCGTATCGTTTAAGGCGGTGCTGTCCCTGTGGAAGCCGATGGGCTTTATGATGTCCTTGCGGTCGGTCAGGATGTTGTATGCGATAGCCCCGGAAAGCAGCGGGTCACGCTGGAATACGGTCAGGCAGTTCCGTATGCTCTGACGGACACCGCCTTTCTCGGTGGTTTCCAGCCCCGCCTTGATTTCCTCAATGCTCTGGGGCGGCTGCATGGCGTTCATGGTGTTTTTTAGTTCTTGCTGCGTCTGCGGCTGCAAGCTCTGCCATTCGCTGTTCAAGCTGTATCACATCCTTTCCGTATTCCGTAATCAAAGCCGCTTTTTCCTCTGTTTCCCCGAACAGCAGCACATCCAGCAGATATTCCACATGGTCTTGCTTCTGTAAGGCTTCCACAAACCGGGGATGAAAGACTTCCTCCGGGGAGTGCGGGGCATATTCCTTTCTCCACACTCGGAGTAGGTGGAGATAATCGGCAAGAATACGGAAGCAGCGGTTTTTTGCTTCCTGAAACTGTTCCTCCGGGGATTTCTGCCGGGGCTTGGGCTTTTTTGCCTTTCCCGGCGGTTTCCAGTCCTCATAGGAAAGCCCGAAGTCCTGTGCCAGCTGTACGGCGGCTTCTTTCTTTCCCAGCCCATACAGGGCGGCGGCAAAATCAATCACATCCCCATCCGCACCGCAGCCGAAGCAGTGGTAACGCCGATCCAGCTTCATGCTTGGGGTTTTATCGTTATGGAACGGGCAGCAAGCCATCCCGTTCCGCCCTACATGGATTCCATAATGCTCCGCAGCCTGTCTTGTTGTGACGGACTGCTTCACAGCTTCAAATACATTCAAATCTATCCCTCCTTGAAAATAAGAAAAGCACCTGACATTCTCTGATTGAAAATGGCAAGTGCCTGTTAAAGTTCCATATCCTGTTGTCTGTGTTTCGCCTGTGCCGGGGCGGTTCTTTGTGCTTTTTTCTCGTCTGCCTTATCCTGCAAGACTTCTTTGATAGGCTGTTTCTTGGGCGGCTCTTTGCTTTCTTCTGTGCCGGGGGTGGCTTTCCGTACCCAGTAGCGAATGTCCCGCAGCTTCTTCAAATCCTCCTGTACCTCGGTCAGCGGTGTTTTCAGGGCTGCAATTTCTTCCAGAAGCGTTTCCTGCTCCTCTTGCAGCTCCTTTTGGGTACTGTCCTTATCGTCCGGGTGCTTGGCAAGGTAGGCGGCGGCTTTCGCATACCGGGCAACCTCCGGGTGTTCCTGTTTGAATTTCTCCTTTGTTTTCTTAAAAAATATCTTCTGGTACTTCTCATAGACAGGCTTACATTCCTTGCAGTCTGTCCGGCTGGCAAGAATCCCGTCAATCACTTTGCTGCGGGCTTCCTTTGGCTTCATCTGATTGCGGTAATCTGCGGCTGATTTCCCGGAAGATTCCAGAAATGCTTCTAAGTCCTCCACAGTGGAAAGCCCCTTTTGCCGGAGATAGGACAGGGCTTCGCTGACTGCCTTTAAGTCCTGTGAAGTCCCCCGGTTCTGTCCAGCCCTTGTCCAGTCCTTCCGTTCTTCCTTTCGTATCTCCATATACTTCATCAGCAGATTGGGAAGAAGTGTCGCTTCCTCCGCCGCTTTTTGTGCAAGCAGCTCTTTCCGTTTTTCGCCCAGCTCGGTAATCCAGCCTTTGAGGTTTTGGATGAGCTGCCGGATGGACTTCATCAGGCGGTTGGCGGCTCTGATTTCCCGGTTCAGGTTGCCGATATTCGTCTGGATACCACGCTTTTCCATCTGCCGGACAGCCGCTCCCTCATGGACAGTGGGGACTATATCAAACCCCTGTCTGGCATAGGAACGCAAGTCCACACGCTCCGGGCGGTCATTGGCTTCCAGATAGCGGTTCTGGATGACCTCCCATTCATGCCGCCAGATTTCACAATACTTCTGGTCGTTCCAGTCAACCGTATCCTCCTTGTGGCTTTTCCACCTGCCGGACGGCAGCTTTATCCGTTCCCCATTCTCGTCAAGGTCATAAACCTTGCGGCTCTTGGGAAGCCATTTCCCATGTTCGTCCATTGCCCTCATAGTGAGCAGGACATGGGCGTGGGGATTGTGTCCCGGAGGATGGGGGTCATGGATGGCAAAGTCAACGATCATGCCTTTGGAAACAAACTGCTGTTCACAAAACTCCCGAACAAGGACAGCGTACTGGTCAGGCGGTATTTCTCTGGGGATGGTAAGCACCCACCGCCTTGCAAGCTGGGAGTTCCATTGCTTCTCCACAGCTTCGGCGGCATTCCATAAGGTATTGCGGTCTGCATACTCCGGCGGGGCATTTGCCGGGAGCAGGATTTCATTGTGGACGATACCACGCTTTTCCGGGTAGTGCTTCACTTGCTGGTCGTATTCACAGAACAGCTTTTCGCCGCTTTGGTAAGCAGCGGCGGCAACCGCAGACTGCCGCTGGCTGCGCTGTACAATCGTGATTTCGTTGTGTGGACAGGGCATTTCGTGTCCCTCCTTTCGGTAATTGGTGGATGGGGTGGCGTTTTACCACCTCATTTTGGGCAGAAAAAAAGCAGGAGACCTTTTTTCAGATTTCCTGCTCGGTGTGCCGCTGTGTGGGCGGCGGGTATTTAGTTGTAAAAGTTCGGGGCGAGTTGAACCGATGTGTGGGAAATAACAAACCGAAAGCTATCAGTTTCTATCGTATTTACAGTTAATTTCAAAAACGACAGGCTCAAATTCAACTAAATGCTTATCGGGTGTGGTTCCTTTAGGGTTCTCTATGCCGGTAACTTCATAGTATTCATCACTGTATTGTATTTTACTACCATCAAAGTCTTTTTGAATAGATTTGACATATTCAAACGGGTTTTCTATTGGTAACAAACTTAATTCACGCTGAAGCTGTTGTACTGCAACTTTCTGTTCATCAGTCAATGTTTTTTCTTCACTCGCCATATGCTCTTCAAATTTATTCTTATCCATCCAAACGATTTGCTCCACTGGATTAGCGGTACCGCAAGCCAAAATTAAACGGATAAAATCTTCAAAAGTTGCTGCCAACGGATACACATTTTGGTCTGCACAACTTTCTGGATTACAAGCAAATACCATTTCTCCATATTCCGGCAAAAAGCAATACAGAATACACCCTTCAAAACCGATTGGCTTTGCATTGACAGGATAACAAAAATATGGTTCTGTAATATCTCCATTCTCTAAACATAAAAGTCCTTTATCTATGGGAAGTGCCATATATTTTTCGTAAATAGTTTCCATTGATATTCTCTCCTTTACACATTACTATGAATTTTTCTTTTCATCATCTCTTGGTGGTCGGACATGACATAACATTTCTTTTTCACAAGCACCGAATTTTGAGAAATTAGATTTTGCTTCTTTTAGTGTTATTCCATGATTAGAATCACTTGGTTCGTTATCAGAAGCAATGAAAGGGTCATTCTCCCAAAAACAAACGGGGCAAATATACCCACAATCTTCATTTGCCGGAATATTATAAGTAAAATATCCGCAGCAAGGGCATTGATATTTTTTCATATAAACCTCCAGTTTAAGTCCTGACCTCAAATTCCTGATTTATTGCTGACTTCATTATACTTCATCGACTATCGAAAAGATAGCGTATTTTATGAAACTTGTCGGCTGGGAACAGCTTGCAATGCAGGATGTCCCCAGATGGCAAGTCCACAAAGGGGTAGCTGGCGAAAGCCAGCGCAGGGGAAGCGTAGCGTCCCCTGAATGATTTGGAGCAGACCATGACTGCGGAAAATCACAGCCCTCCGGCGAGGAGCCTTCGGAGAACGCAATGCACCAA
>ERZ1027209.81-NODE-81-length-33010-cov-23.119951_pt1 | contig 33010 bp, 62 predicted proteins | sample MGYA00519269_ERZ1027209 | MGnify/ENA primary metagenome ERZ1027209 (study PRJEB26926, sample SAMN06164733) | human gut metagenome | biome: ENVO:00009003; feature: ENVO:2100002; material: ENVO:00002003 | host: Homo sapiens | place: USA | collected 2012 ... | reverse complement strand
TCTACACAAGGCTATTCGTCGGCAGCGTCAGATGTGTATAAGAGACAGATTATATCCACAAAAGATAATATCTGAGTTTATTACTAGTTCTGTTCCATAAAAGTCTCCCCATTTTATATAAGTATTGACTTGTTTAAAGAATTTAACTAATTCTCTTAGCTGATTCTTTCTTTCAGAGATTTCAAATTTATATATTTCTCCTGTTTCTGTATTTTTAACAGAACAATGAAAAATATTCTGAAATACCTCAATATCATATACATAGACCTTTTTGTCACGTATAATCATATTAATAATATTTAGTTAGATTCCGTAGTCAGACTCGAACTGACACAAATCACACAGACTTACATTTTGCTGCGGCTCTAACCTCTTCTTGAGCTATACGGAATTCCATAGATATTACGCTGCTATTTTATTAATAGTAAGTTTTATAAATTTTCTACAGTAAGCTCTATGGTCGCTTACTCTGTTTTTTCCTTTGCAACCTCCTACATGTTGCTTTCTGTTCTTATCTCTTCCTACATAGAATTGTAAGAATTTCAAGGGACGTTTAGATTTCTCCAAACGAAGCCTTGCTTCTTTTTGTTTTGCTAATTTCCACTTATTTAAAACCAATTTTGTTTCTATTTATGTCAATTTCTTTTTTTAAAGTATGAACTATAACTACGCTATTAGGATAAACTCTAATCTCTGTGTAATAATCGTTATCTCTCCAAAACAGAGCTTTTTGCACTCTATATTCAAATTTTGAATTACTTTCAAAGAAACCTTTTCTTAAATAGATGATTATTTGTTCTTCTTTTGAATGTTCTACTGTTACTTTATCCATTATGCTGCTAATAATGATTTACCATCATAGTAAATTATATTATTGTCTCCTTCAATGTCTTGTACAGTTATACCGGCAAATGAGGAATCATTGCGATACTGTTTAGCTTCTTTAGCTGCTTTTTTCTTTGCCTCTTCTCTTGTAGAAGCTACAAAATAGTCAGTTTTGAAATCGTATGTACGTTTATCATCGTCACTACGTCTACGATTTATTACATACTTAAACTTTCGCTCTTTAGGCTTCTCTTTAACAGCTAATTCAGCTGCTGTAAAGCCTTTTTGTTTACCTGCTTTGATAGGTAAAGGTTTATACTTTAAAGCCCCCATACGGGCTTCTTTTGCAGCCTTCTGTTGAGTAAACAGCTCTTTCCATTCTGCCTTAGAACGTTCTTTTGGCTTAGGAGATTTAGTGAATAAAGAATTCTTTACTATTCTAGTAAATTTCTTCTTTTCTTTACGTGTGTAGTGGATAGTTGGATCATAGCCTGCTTTCATAAGAATATTTTTTATTCGTTCTTTTTTAGACTGTTTAATAGCCTTATTCTCTTCTATAGCATTTTTTGCTATTTCAGTAGGCTGTTGTTTATTCTTAGAACTCCAGGAGTTCCAATTTACTGTTTTCCCATCTTTTACTTCAGTAACTAAAGACGGACCGATCTCGAAATCTCTAGTAGTTTCTGCTGGACAATATTTCTTAACATATTTTCCGTTTATTACTATTCTAGGATAATTACGCTTTTTAGCTTTAGCTGATCGTTTGGCATTTCTTACTGTCTGTTTCTTTACTCTATATTGTTTATTCTTTTTCATAATTTTGATAATTTTAAAGGGTTAATACTAAGAAAGGGAAGGGGAAGTTACTCCCCTAAGCCTTTCTACAATTTTCTTAAGCCGCAATAGATAGAGGAGCTTCTTCAAGGCTTAATTCAGCCTTGTTATTAAACTCTTCAATCTCTTTGTTAAGTTTGTTAATCTCTAACTGAAGTTTATTCTTCAGATTGTTAATATAGTCTGAGGTCAATTCTTCAGTTGTATTAAGGTTTTTCTTTCCTTTTGAGCGCTTAAGCTTAGGATCTAAGGTCTTAATTTTACTCAAATGGAATAACTGTTCCTGCTTTTCACTTAAAGTAAATATAGCAAGATAGTTATTTGTTGTAGGCAATTCTGAGAACTTCTTATAACTCATATTGATACACTGTAAATACAGTTTCAACAGGATACGTTCATCAGCCTTAGCTTGGATTTCATTAAGTAACTGTTTCAAGTCAAAATTACGAGTAGCACCCTTAGGGATGATATTCTCGTTCTTAATAATATTCCAATATTTAGTAATTTCATTACTAAGTTCTTTACGATGTGTAATAATATATTTAGATGTAATTGATTTCATGTTCAAGTTGATTTTTTAAAAGTTAATACTTGACCAAATTACGTCTACTAGTTGTAGTGCTGGTGAGACTCGAACTCACAACTCTCAACTTAGAAGGTTGATGTTCTATCCAGTTGAACTACAGCACTATATTTAAACAGGGCCAATTCACCCTGTGAAAATATGTTGTTTTATTATAATATTCCAATTCAAATACTATACTTGTTTAACCTTGCCTAATCGTACTGGTACGACTACGCCTGGTCTTATTTCAATACCAGCAAACCCAAATATGTTGTCAGAGACAACAAGTTTGCCAGTTAGACCTTTCTCTTTTGCGAATTTTTCAATAGCTTCTTTATTGATATACTTTGAGTGCAGCTCTCCGCTCGAAGCATTCCTCATACTATCAAATAAAATATCTACAACACAATCGAGATCTTTGTTTTTAATTGCTTCCTTCAGTAATGCTTGTGTAATACCGTCAAAAGCTACATCGTTTCTAGTTCCTCCAGAACCAGTTATTGCATCTGCAATACGTATTGCTACGTCTAAAAGACTTACCGATTCATAAGTATTTAAAAGCCGTTGCCACCATAAAGGCCCTTTGCCATAGTAAAAGAAGACCTGACCATCCTCTCTTACAGATACTGCATTAGGTGTTACTTTAGTGCTTCCGTCCCAACTCTGAACTTTAGCTAGTATAGTAGGCTCGACGCAAATAAGTAGTCGCAGAAGCTCTATTCTTACTTTAGAAATTCTGCTCATAGTATTGCTTATTCAGTAGTTTCTTCAAGATTTACCTGAAGTGTTACTTCTGTTTCGTCAGTAACTACACCACACTGCCGTTGATATTCCAACTGCATACGGTCAGACTGATCCATCATATCACGTACAGTCTCACTGAGTCGAATGAACTTGCGAGACAAATCCTCATAGAAGTTGAGGATACCCTTGTTATGTATCTTCAACATATCGTTCAGCATAGGCAATTCCTCTGCTGCAAAGAACATTGGTTTACTGTTCTTCTTACCAATACGTTCGATACATTCAGCCACGCTCTTCCGGTCAGCCTTACTGAAATCAGGCTTGACTAACGGGAATACGAGATTCGGGTCGTTATCGTCCGGATTCAACATGATTTTCGGTTCACCATCTAAGTCCTTAGCGATGAACTTGACATCTAAAATGTCAATAGCCTTAACAATGAATACATTTACTTCTTTCCGTAAAGTATTCTTGTCGTTGAGCACATCTTCCTTCCATTTAAGGTCAGGATTCGTTGCTACTACGGTATAGATTTGTTCACCAAAGAACCGTCCATACTCTTTTGCAGTTGCCCGATAACGAGCCATAACTTGAGCAGCAGTGCTCTGTGTTCCTACTAATGCACCAATAGAAGATGCTACATTACTTTTATCCATAAGAATGTTTCCTTTTTGAGTCCGTGCTTGATTTCACCAATACGAAACTCTCTTAATTTTTAATTAATACTTTGTTAATGCTCTCCACCTTTCGATTATTTATATACTAAAGTATGCATCTTATATCATACCGCTTTACTAAGCTTTGAAAATTTTAGTAGTGAATTCAATCACATAATCTACTTAGCTTACTTTGAAAATAAATTGAAATAATTTATGAGAAATACTCTGAGAGTTACTTCTGATAATACTTTGGTAATTTGAGCTTATCGTACTCCAACGGATAAGATTCAATTTATACGATGCTTACCGCACCCATCACCCTACTTTATATCATGTTCTCTTGCATAAGTATTGTACAAGCATAATATATCGAACTCTTTCATCAGCAACTGGTATGCCTAGGAGTAATTAAGGATTACAACATTCTAAGCGAATGAGGGTCGTTTCTGTCGAGAAACGTTACTAAAACACTACAAGCTGCCTAATTTTTCAAGACACCCACTTGACCTCTCGGATTTCTTATTTATACTACACGAATACGAGGATTTCCACCTCTCATCAGCATCATAAATACCGGTACTATCTCCGCTATTGCATGAGAAACCTGAGTATATAGACAGTATACTCTTATATTTATTACTTTAAATCTGAATCAGCGTTCTTCATACATACTAAGTTGCAATTAGTACTTTACGAAGTGTCAATGTCAGCGATAACGGTTGGTAGTCGGGGTGGCGACCTGTCTACTCACACTACTCTTACGAACGGTAGTCTCAGCGTTTACAGTTCCATTGAACTTCCCATTTTATTAAAGATTAAACAATTAAAGCTCATTTATTCATAGCTGGCTTTATTCAGCGTAGATACATTAGTAAATACAGTATAACATCTTATACTCATAACCTAATGACATAGTCTTCTGTATCTCCTTAGTTTTAAATACGACTATTAATAACAACAATTCTGGCGTGAACTGCATTATATTAAGAAGAAGTTTACATATCTTGAAACTTATAAGCTCTGCCGTTTTTTAATAGGTGTTTTCTCTGCATCACCTTAGTCTTATTTTTACCACATAATATGACTTGCTAAAGGTCACTGTATCTAGAATCAGGGTTATAGCGCCCTCAAACCGCTCGACGAGTCTGTTGCTCCGTAATCATTCCTCATTCAATTATACTCACACGAACGACCAAGCACGTGAGTCACTTTAGACTTGAAAGACTGTATCAATCTCATATACATCACTCCTACTTCATCCTTGGAACATTGCGTATCCACCTTCACGAGGACCCTATTTACCATAAGGCACAGAATTGGCTTCTGCTCCACGATAATCAGTCAAGTTTACATAGTGTGTACCATAACACGGTTATCCTTACATTAGTATCAGTAATTTACTACCTTCATAAGTACAAGTTCCAATATCCACAATTGCATACTGCATCACAGTTGATGTGTACTGAACACTATAGTTAGCAATGCTATTTTTCCTTTCTGGGCGCATAGTTGCACTTTTGTTGACCGATTTTGGAGACCGGTGATCGCGTTATATGCTGTCTCTTTTTTTCCATGAGCTGGCTGCTTCTTTAGGTGAAACTAACCTTGCCTCTCGGCTTTACTTATTCTTTCCAAAGGAATAAGTCAGGAACCGTATTGCTCCTGTTTCAGCGTCGTGTTTATACTCCTATTTGATTCTGATTTTGATAATCTAAAACGAGTAATTATAGAGGATTTCGTTCCCCTTGCTTTAATTTATAACTCTGCATTAGCGGTACTGTTTGCAGTAATTAAGAGTCTTTAGTATTCACCAATACGGTTCTCAATACCTAATGAGGATTAAGCACTCTGATCCCCTGCTATCCGTTTTTCAGACGTTTTAGCCTAATATCCTACCTTTTGAGTAATCTCACTGTTTTAGCAGCTAACATATTCTCGGATTCTGTACTTTTTCGGGCCAGTAGAAATGACTACAGCTCCCTAACGGGCGCGACTGATATTCTTTTATATCTTACCGCATGACTTCCCTGGAGTGATTTACGCTATAGTTTTACTCCTCTCGAACTATGACATAATTATAGGTTTTTTAAGTGGTTATTGTCATCAACTATTTTCCACTGAGCTTTTCTCTTCAGCTAATTTTTTTTTTCATTCTGTTCTGGTTCTAACATGGTAATTTTACCTGTACTTAGGCAGATCGTTGCAACAATCTTCTTACCTTTACAAATATCTACGAATTTGTTTTTTACATCACTACTACTGATGTAATCAACTGGTTCCATGATACTTGCGTTAAATCCATCCAAACATTTACAAGCATTACTTACAGACAAACGTAAGTACTTTTCAGTATATAAGCAATTAGCTATACTATCTTTAGTCTGATTATTAATAATATCAGACTGGTCTCCTTCTACTATGAAGTAAGAAGATTGAGATAAGATAGAACTAAGTTTACACCTTGCTTCTTTCATATCCTTAATGATACGAGATAATCGTATCATTTGTTTTAGTATAACTAGATTACTTACCATGAGAATTTACTTTAGATAATGGGGAAATAGCTTTAACACTGTCTGGCATAGTACCTACAGATTTAATGTAGGGATATCCAGAAGCTACTTCTTTTTCTATTGTTTTAGTTCTCCACTTAACTATTGGTTTTGGTTCACCAATAGTCTTTACATTCACAATTGCGTCTGTTGTTCCTTTCACGGATACTTCTAATGTAGATAGGTCTACTTCGACATCTATCTTATCGACAGACTTACTCTCTTCACTATTAACTATAGGAAATTTTGGCATCTCTATAGGTGAAGGAATTACAGGTGCTGCCTGTACTACTGTGACTGTCTGTCGCAGTCCAAAGCCAATTATGCAACTGGCGATGAACATGCCGACAGCCGTAATAAATCTAAAATTCATATTGATTATGCTATTTTAGAGAATGGTTAGTCTTTATACTCTATGAATTGTAAAAACTTACGCCACATGCTTAATTTTTTTTTTCATCGGCAGGTTTTTCTTCCTTCTTTTCTGGGTATTCCTTCTCTACTGGAGAAGTTATTGATGACTGGCAGTACGCAGCAAGACGAGAAGCTGGGTCACGATACAGATTGATAATCTGACCAACTTTCAGACGAAGTTCATCAGGTGTCGGGCTTTCATCTTTACTGAAGAAGTTAGTCTTAATAGAACCTAATACTATTCGAGCAATCTTTCGATCATTCTCAAGCTGGTTCTTCTTAGATTCTTCTACTCCTTCAAGATTGATTCCCCAATCTGCAAACAACTTATCAATATACTCCTCACCTAAGTTCGAGATAATGGCTGAAATAGCCTTATCTGACTCTGGCGTGAGTTCTTTATTATCCTTCTGTTTCAGACGGAAATTCTCGTTGATAAGAGCGCGTACAGTTTCTGCAACTTGTTCTTCACTCCATCCGGCTTTCGTCAAATGGTTGTGAAGTATTGAGTGTGCCATACACGGAGAGCCAGTCTGTGAAGTATACACATATACTGAGCTTCCTAATCCCTTAAGTAAGCTAACAGGGTTGATATGGCTGAATATTTCATTCATCCAATCACCTACTGTCATCTCATCTAATGCTAACTTCTTGTCAGCGTTAGTTTCTTTAAGGCCGCGTAAAGTACGATACCATTCTACGGTGTTAACAATGTTTGTTGCTACATTTCTCTCTTTGTTGATGAGGTAAGTTAACGCTTCGTCAATTTCCTCATCTGTTGTGATCTTGTTTGGATCAAGCTCCGGTACTTTAGTAACAGTCTTACCAGCATCTTTTGCTAGTTCTTCTGGAATCTCTGACTTGTTAAAGTCAATAGCCAGTTGACCATCATCACTACCTGGTAATGCTTTAGCTGGAGCTAGTTTAATACCTAGCATTTCAGCCATACCTTGCAACGGCATGAGTTGATTTGCATCAATCATCAGTTGCAATTCACCACGTTCGCCACGGTTGAATAAGTCTTGGCGAATATCGACAAGGGCAAGCAGACTCACTACATCAATCGTACGATTGATATCTGCGTATACTTCAGGGTAGCGTTTAGCAAGTTCTTCATTGCTAGCGTAACGCTGTTGCATTACAAATGCTAACATGGCCTTTCCATCTACCGATGAAGCTGTTGAACCTACAGGAATACCTGCACCAGTTATTCCACTTACAAGCGATGTTGCGCGCTTGAGAGCCTTTTCTTCAGGAGATACTTTCGGTTTGTCTTCTGTAACTTCTTCAGGAATGACAGTAGGAGTTTTGTCTTTCTTCTGCTTTTGGGTGCCGGACTTCTGCTCTTTCTTCTGTTCCTTCTGTTCTTTCGTCTCTCCTTTCTGGTCTTTGTTGGTTACTGTCTGTGCAGCTACTTGAGGCTTCTTTTCCTCTTTCTTGTTCTCCTTTGTTTCAACTTTCTCAGCTGTCTGCTGAGTATTCTTGTTATTTTCTTTTGCTTCTGCTTTTGCAGCTGCTTTAGCTGCTTTCAATGCTGCCTTTCTTTCAGCCTTAGACATTTCTTTTTGTGCCATAATTCTTGATAAATTTTTTGGTGGTTAATAATAATTTTTTACTTTCAGTCGATAGAATATTTAAAGAGGTCAACTATCATCCTCTATTGCTGGTGAGTCACGCCCGTTAGTATAGATATTACTAATCAATGCGTCTGATAACTTTACTTTAAGTTCTGACATGTTACTCACAACCCCAGATAGGCAATTGGTAGTACCTTCTGTCACTGTACACACTAAGCTTTGTGTGCATGCAGAACTATAGTCATCAACGGTGTTGATTAGCTGAGTAATGGAAGTATCTTGTTTGTTCATCCCTGAACGCATGATTACTTCCTTACTCAACATACCTACTAACAAGCCAGCTACGATGCAGGAGATATAAATCCACCACATCTTGTCACTGCGAAATCCTCTCGCAAAGACAAATGCTACTAATAGTAGCACAATAATCCAAATTGCTGACATGTTTGTAAATTTTTAGTTTAACAATTGTTTTAATTTCTCTCTAGCTTTATTAAGCTGAGATTTTACTTGGCTCTCTGAGAGACCCAATTGTTCAGAAATCTGTTTGTAAGACATATTCTGAACAGTACGTAGTTCGAGTATATATCGGTACTTATAACGAAGTCTATTGAAGGCATTTGTTAATCTGGCATCTGTTTCATTGAAGATATAGTTATCTTCAGGTGAGTAGTCGGCCGAACTTCTCAATTGAACAGTACTAGTGTCATCATCCAGCCAATAGTTTGCATTCTCCTTTTTAGTACGTCTAATATAATCAATACTACTATTTATAGCTATTGTTTTTAACCACATCTCAAATGAAATGTGGTTAATATAACTATCTAGCTTAGAAAAAGCTTTGGTAAAAGTAACAGATAATAAATCATCTGCTGCATCTTTATTATTTACAATACGATATATAGTACTGTATATAATTCGATTATACTTTTCATAAAGCTTTGTGAAGGCACTTTGTTTGCCTTCTTTCGCCTGTTTGATCAGATCGAAAAGCTGTTGTCTTTCTTCATCTGTCATAATTACGGGCTTTAGTGTGGGTTATAGTCAACCCAATGACTATAACCCTAGAAAGGTAATTGCAATATATATCTACAATACCACTCATTCCATTCATCATAGAACTTACGGAAAGTATCCCATATACATTCCATGAACTCAATCTTCAAATCACGAGTAAGTACTTCAATAGGTAATTTGTTTACCATACCACAGACTATTCTTATTCTTACTTCAAGAGTAGTTTTAGAAGCTATGCCTATTTGCTGTAGTATTTGGGTATCATACCATGCTAGTACTTTAGACAATGTTTGTTTTTTGAAGAATTTGTGGAATTCTGTTTCTCTTATTTCCTTGTTTTGTATTCTTAAAAATACATACCAGGATGGTCTCCAATTTATCTGATTATATCTTATTGGACATTTATTCAGATAAGTATAAACAGTAATACTATTTACGACCATTGCGACGTACACTATTAGCTATTCTAAGTAATAATACGTTTATTTGCGCTAGGCTCCAGTCTGTTACACTTAGAATATAAGCTTTTGTAGCTTCAATTCCTCTGCCATTTATAGACATGTCGCTTACATAGCGCTCTGTAAATGCTTTCATCATATCATTACTGATATCTGGCATTTTTGTACCACGAATAGATTGTCTATAAGGTGGTAATGGGCATACTTCTGAGTATTCGTGCTCGAAGAACAAGAATGCATCTGGATTATTACATACATTTTGTATTTCAATTGAGTCCTCAGATAATATTGTAAACTTACCTCTTTGAACAAGGTCATTCATAAGTAATGCAGAAGTAATTCTTAAACATGGTACTTCTCCTACTATATTGGCTAACAATTCATAGTTTTCTCCAATAATACGGTAGATTCCAGGATGGTTTAGTTTCATGACTTTTTGTTTATTTCTTTTTGAAAGTTATTTACTACTCCTGATATTGCAGACATACTTAGGTCTGGATATTTATCTAAGAGTTTACTTATCGCTTCAGATTCTGAGCGAGATTGATTAAGAATACTGATAAATTCAGTTCGTTCGGCTTTAGAGTCAAACCATGCAAAGTATCTTATACGCATTGTTGTTTATAATTTCTTGCTTTTTCTTCAAGTTCTCGAAATTTTGTCTCGTCTTCAGGAGTTAAATTACTTACATCTATAAGATGAATAATTTCAGTGCCTCTTGTTTCCCAAAAGAAGAATATATTTCTTACTTTAGAAATTCCTTCTTTATAGTGATACTTATTCTTGTAACACTGTGGTACTACAGAATTGATACGTTGTACCAATTTCTCTTTCATTCTTAATTCCCTACTAGCCTTGTCTAGAGGTTCAGGAAGTTTTTCTCTGATAAATTTTATTAATCCCATTTCAAATTAATATTTATTGATTAAACTTAATTTAATTTGTAGTAAGAACAGGACTCGAACCTGTATTAAATCCTCCTACCTTGAACTTGGATGGATCTGAGGGGATTGGGTATCAGTTCCTTTCCCTCCGCCCCCGCTCTAACCAATTAAAGTTATCTTACTCCAGCTTTCTACGACATTAGCTTAACCGTGATTACTTACGCTACTAAGCGAGTGTAATCTGTTACATAACTTGTATTGCCAGTTATCTGCTTATTGACCTATTCTATCTTCACTATTGCTGTCAAAACCATGATGCCCCGTGTGCTTCTTTTAAAGGAAAGAAACTTTAGAACCTAATAAACAATATCTTTATTGCGTCTACTCAATAACAATGTTTAAAACAGGGTGTTAAAGCAAGCATGGGCATATTGTATTATCATAATTTCCTTCGTGGAGCATGAGGGAGTCGAACCCTCGTCCAAACAATGATTCAATAGACCTAACAGTCAATTAGTTTATAAGATTAATTAAAGTATAACTCACGTGCAGAATTAAGCCATCCTTCCAGCTTTATTATTTAACACTGTTCACAGCACTCTCTACAGGTAGGCCTTCGTTATGTTATACAATACTCCTGCTATTTTTATAATTAATCTTATTAGTGGGTATATAGCCGACCAAAGCTATATACCCTATGGTCTTGAGAATGGTTAGTTCTCTTTATTACTGATCTTGATGATACTCGAATAATGATATATGACGAAACATATATGATACAAGATACACATTATTCAGTCTGATTTGATATCTCGACTAAAGCAGTTCAGTACTATTACTAATACGGGACAATCTTATTGTCGCGATCTCAGACATATGATCAGTAGTACACAATAATTCCACACTAATGATACAAAGATACGTAGTATGACCTGTTAATTCAGGTCTTTGTGTCGTCTAACGGCCCGTAGGGTACTATAGACATTCCTTCATAAACACTAAACTTGTTTAGATACAAAGATACTCAAGTTTGGAATCTCTTTTATTTTAGTTTTTTAGTCTGATTAACCGTTACGGCGGGGAATCAAACTATTCCAGCGATAAGACCAGGAATTGGGGAAGATTTCGTCAAGTTCGTTTTGAGACTTGTCAATATCTTTGTCAATTTCAATGAGGTCCTTGTCAAACTGCTTCTTCAGTGCTGGAGCTTCATCATTCCAGGCCGTAACTGGCTTCTTACCACTCTTCACTTCTTCTGCGAGATTGTGCAAGTCCTTCATATAGGTCTTCATTCTCTGGTTCACGCGGTTACTACGGCGTAACTGCAATGCTGCGGACTTCTCAGTGTATTCACACTTTTGAACCACGTCGATGAGTTCGTTCGTAAGTTTTTCCTTACGGCGCTCGGCAATCTTTTCAGCTGCTTTCTTTACTACGTCATCGGTTACTTTGTTCGCGTTAGAGATAGACTCTTGAATGTCATCACTCTCGTTGTTTACATCAAAGATGTTCAATTTGTTTTCTTCTGCCATTTTGATAAATTTTTAAATGTTTGATACTATAGTTATTAATCACGAAATAATTTCTATGAAATTACATTTTTTAAAATATCTTTCTCTAGCTTCATATACTGCTACAGTGATATTTATAGGATAAACTTCTATCGGCCTATATTTCTGTTTCTCACACCAATACATTGCTGCTTCAGTTGTGAGCTTCCCAAAGTAAGCTACAGCTCTAATTCTTTCTTGAATATTCTCTGTAGTATTTATTTTAACTAAGGGATTGGTTGACCTACCCATTGTGTAAAGATTCTCTACGTTCTTTGTTCAGCCTAATTTTGCGTTGGCGATAACTTTCTCTCTCACCTGCTTTTATAAGCTTACGATTACTGTATGATTCTTTACGCTTGTTAGTATTCTGTGATATTAATATAAGATATCTACTAACACGTTTTTCTTCTGTTTTCAACTCATTTTTGAGTTTATTAGCAGCTTCTTCACATACTTCTATGTAGTCCTGTCTAGAATTCTTCTCTAGTTTCTCTAGTCTAATAAATTCCTCTAGGACTTTTATTCTTTTAGTCTTACTCATTTTTGATAATTTTAAGATTAAAAAAGAACTATCTTGCTTATTCGTATATCTTATTCGCAAGTAACCCATATCCTTCTTCTGACCTAAGCATTATGCTTGGTTGACCGTTGTTATAGTCCATTGTACTCTTGAATAGCAGTTTAGCACTGCTAAACTTCCATTAGGGTTTTGGTTATAAATAGTTCTAGGTTGACTGAAATCCACCATACTAACAATTTAAATTAGTAATATATAACAGCGGGCGGATACTCTGGCGGAATATCCTCCTTGGACTGTTCAGGTTGCATTCTGAGTTTACACTCATGAGTACATTCACTACAGTTGATTTTATTATCAAGTGTAGGACATTGATTAAGTACAGATAAAGGTTTAATTATATATAAGGATTTACTTATATAACTATCTAATTCATCTATACAAACTTTTAATAAATTGGCTTCTAGTGCTGGATTTACTTCCATGACTTCTTTCGATTATAAGGCTCCATTTTCTTATGTTTAGGCTTCTTCTTGAAGTCTTTCTGTTGCTTTTCATAATCTCTTTCTGTTCTTGCCATAACTAGTACAGTTTAAGAATAGAATTAAGTTCTCTGAGTATCTCTGGAAGTTTTGATAGACCGTAGTTATGCAATACTACTTTTACTTTAGAAGCTGAATTCTCTGGAGTATTGATAACAATGCGTAATACTCTATTTGTAGCTTGGTTTTCTTTATTAAGAAGATACTTTAACAATTCCTTACGGAATAGTTCTTCATTCATCAATGATGGAGTACCAATTTCATTGAGAATATTGCTACAAAGTTCGCTTACAGCTTTTACAGTAGCTGAAGAAGCTTTGTCAGTATTTGCTACAGGAGCTATTACTACTTTTTGCAGTAAGGCTTCTGATACTTCTTTGTCATCTAACACAGCAGCAGATATATCTTCAATCTTCGTACTTGTGTTGTTGAACACTAATTCAGCCATTTTTCTGATGATTTCATCATAATTCTTCTCAGGAGCTTCTCCATGGAAGGTAATAATAATTGCTTTCATTTTACTTTGATAGTTAATTGGTTATTTTAACTGTTATTGTATATTCATCTAATTCAGCATGAATAGCATCAGTGGGTAATTTACTGATAATAGGTAGTGGTGGATCTACTTTGATATTCATATCTGGATGAGATTTACATAAAGTTCTTGCTTTACTTAAAGGTATACCTAATATCTTAGTACAAGCAAGCAAATTTGCTAAATAATGGTCTGTACCGAATTTTATTTCAGTGAGTTTACGACCTTCTTCTACTTTAATACGAGGCATTAGTTCCCTCCTTTGCTAATTTCTTTTTCATATTACTTAATGTTTTAAATTGTTAATATTATTGACGACGACCAGGATACTCTGGATTTTGTTTTAAGTTAGTATCAACTTTGTTTTCGTTCTTTCTTAGAATAAATAGTATCTATTCTAATCACATTTGTTAATAATAAGATAACAACACTTTGTTTCTATGACTCTCTCTATAGTTTTAACTCATAAGCAGGATTGCTGTCAAACTTTCCTTATTGGAGTACCTGATTTTAACGTCTGCACGATTATAAATACAAATACGAGTATCTCGTATATTACCCGCTATTGCCGTATTCAAGGGAATAATATACGATATGCGTTTACTTACGCCCCACAGGTTTGTCATTTTCTGAAGACGTATACTCTATCTTCGCAGACTAAGTATACTTTTCATTTAAAAATTAAATTATGAACTAAATCAGAAAGTGAGGTTTATTGTTTTATTCTCTCTTTACAAAAGTAGTATCTTTAGTATTGTTATAAGTATTAGACAATTTATCTAATGAGTCTTTATAGTGTTGACTTCTGGCTCCACTCATTACTTTGTTATAAGTACTTCTGTTCGATTCATATATAGTTACGATGTCACTATTAGACAATGAAGTTCCATGTTGCCTTAGTATATCTATTAAGACAACGTCTGGCATTGTAAGAAATACACTGTCTATGTGCATGTAACGTTTTGTGTCTTCTCGAAACTGAAGAACTTCCTGTATTGTAGGTACAGCTTCAGTATAAATTGTGTCAACACAAACTTGTTCTACATTATCCTTTTCAGGATTGATGAGATTGCTAACTTTATCATGACAGATAAAAGTTAGTGCGCTAGCAACTAACATTCCTAATAGAATTAGGATTGTTGCTAAACTCCAGGCTATTGCTGAGCCTCTTCCTTTTGAAGAATCTTGTAATTCATTTTCCATTTTTTGATAAATGTTTAATAGTTAATAAATATGAGAACTTAATCTATACCAAACATATGTTTCATATATAATGGTCTAAATGTTTTAGCTGCATATTCTGCGGCATCTCTACTAATGAATCGTAGATGTGTATCCACACCAGCACCCGCAAAACCAAGGCCATCGTTAGAAGCCAGACCGAATAAACCCGCACTGGAACCATCTTTAATCTTGTCCCAATCAATATGCCACCAACTGTGCCATGTTTTAATTAGTTTACTTTGTTTGTACTCTGGTATCCATGGTTTATTACCGTTAGCAATAAAGTTAATTGCTTGAGTAATAGTACATAGCTGTATATACAGCAGTACATGCTCCTCTAATTTCCTACGCTTGTCAATAGGTTTAATACCTAATACTTTACAAGCACTTTTGTAATCTTTTACTTGTTCAAACATAATTTTGATTAATATTTGTTTAACATTTTGGATAACTGTTCAATTTGATTAGATACTATATTAAAACTAACTCTATCTATATTCTTTATTGACTTAGCTACTAATTCTAAATCTTCTATAGATCTTCTGATAGATGCTTTAATACCTACTCTAGTAAGAGGTCCAATAGGTACTCTTGCTCCTAATTCCTGTAATTTTTTGTTTCGAGCTTCAATAGCTTCAGGAAATGTAGCAAATGTTCCCACTTGGATATTTTCACCATTGTGACGTATTATCACACGATAAGGCTTACTCTTATTATACCTACATAGATATATATACTTTTGGCTTTTACTTCTTGTCATTTTATAGTATCTCCTACAAAATAAGTATTATAATATAGATAATCTCTAACATATACCTCTTTAGTCTTTTTACTAAAAGGGTTCATGAGTTCTAACACATAAGTGTCTGAGTTCCGTATATACTTATTAGTCACAATATAGTTCTTATACTGTGCTTTAAGTTCTATATAGTTGTAATAGTCTTTATTATTAGAATATTTGACTAATGATACTGCTACTATAATTATAACAACTATTATTACTAGTGATTCAATAATAGTGGCAAGTATATTTTCTGAAGTGTTTCTTCTTATAATCATACTACGCTAATCTAATAATTACTCTTGTAGGTTCATTGTCTTCCCATTTTACACTAGGAAAAGCTTCTTTTGGGAGTACTAGACTATTGAACGTATTTGAATTTATCCAGTAAGATTTACTCTTTTTTGGTTTTTCACAGAACAAAAATAACGCTCCATTTTTTTCTCTTGCTACCCATGCACGAATTGATTTCTTTGCTCTCATAATTATTGTTTTTAAGTTAATGAATGTACTCAGAGCGGGAATCGAACCCGCATGATTGTAATAATCATCAAAGTTTAAGTTTGAAGCGTCTACCAATTTCGCCATCTGAGCATTGTTGTTAATAAATCATTAATAATCTTATTATTATTGAGATAAACGCTATTCCTCCACTAATAATGCTTATTATAAGTAATGTTTTAAGTACGTTGGCTACTGTTTTTGAATATGGTGCTTGTATAGTACAAGCTGTTATTATCATTGAAAATATACCACAAAATACAGTAATTAGTGTTGCTATTGTTTCTACTATAATTTATTGATTAAATTGTTAATAAAAAGTAAGGCATTAGTTTTCATAGGTACAAACTGGAAGATTTATTTAACCTATTACTTAACACACTCGCCACGTGAAGGCTGCCTATTTGAGTGCAATCAGTATATTCATATTCACATACAAATATACTGACAATACTACTCTTAGTATTCCACAAATCCATATTAAGCTAACGGAACATAATAAGTTGAGGACTATCCTACTCTTAGGACTAATAAGTATAACATGATTCAGAAGCTCTCTATTGTATTAGTATATGAAAGATTGTTATACTGCATGATTTTAAAGTCTGCACTAATACTAACTAATATTATGTATTGCAACTTTCAAATACATAATTAATAACTTTTTATTCTGTGATATTTGCTTTAAGTTGTCGAATAGCTTCGTCACTAGATGAATAATAGTTAATATTGTTAGATATAAGCCCCACATGCTTGTCAAGGATTCTCACCTTAAAGAGGAGAGTATGATTATCCTTTGAACATACTCTCTGGCTTACTGAAAAATGTTATAGGACAGCCACGTCCCTGGATTTTACTTTGTACACTAGCTTTTTCTTCCTATACGGTACATGTCTTTGATTTCTCTGCACTAAGTCGGTCTCTGTGTTAATAAGGTAATGGTTGACCTCCTTGTGGTGCTTGTGTGAAGGTTGGTTGTTGACCTTGTGCTGTAGGAGCTGGAGCTGGTTGTACTACTTTTCCTCCAACTATTTCAGGTTCTGGAGTAGTTGGCATAAGCTGAGGAGCTTTATCTTCTTCAGCTGGTATACAATAAGCACTGAACGTTCTTTGTCCTACTTCTTCAGGAGAACCTCCACGTATCCATTGTTTTTCTCCGAATTCGTCAATGTAATATTGACAGAATATACGTAATGTGGCGTAAAGAATGGGTTTTCCACCTTTCGATACAAGTGAACCAGCTTTGATTGCTTCAGTAGCTGGTCGAGTTGCTGTTGCAGGTCTTGCTGGATGGTCTGACAAATGTTGTTTATAGAACTTCTGTGGCGGACACCAGTCAATCCAACATCCTGTTACATACTGTAATTCTTCAGGAATTGGTTGGTCTGTTTGTGCTGCTCCTCCATGTTGGATTGATAATAATGGAGTAAGCATGTTTACAATGGGTTGAATGAAACAAGTAAATGTTTGCGGTTCTTCCCAAATACACATTACATTCTGAAGCTTAGCAACTACATATTTAGTGCCTGCATTTTGCTTGCCTGCTTCAACTGTTTTGATTAACGGTTCGATTAATTTATAACGTGCCATGACATGATGCACTTAACCTGTACAGTGCTTAGGTTTTTGGTGATTTGTAAATTATAGCTATATATTACTTGATGAGGTAATACATTGAAAATGGGAGAAGTGGAAGAATGTGGGTGAGTGGTATATTATTACCCATTCACTCAAACAATGGCAAACACTATGAATTCCTTCCTGCTTCCCCCAATGTTGAGCAGCTGTGGCTGATTTGCTTCCTGTGCGCAGCCTTTGTGGCAATACTGAGTACTTAGTACTGTGTATAACAATTGTTTATAAATTGTCTTCGTCAATAATACATGTATCGTCTTCATATACATTTACACAAGCTGGTTTGTAGTTTTCACCTGTCATAAAATGATACTCATTACAGTACTCGTATCTCATGCACTGTTTACACAGTTCATTACTTGGACGACGCCCGCGCATTACTCTCTTTACCATAAAAGGTAATTCAACAACTACATCTTCTTACTCTTCTTACTCATGACTTAATGAGTTTAAATAGTTCTACTTTCCTACGTAACTCAATATTTGTATACGCAAATAACGTATAATTTGATGCAACAGTAGCACTGTCATAATCATCAGGATGTGACATTACTTTGAATGACTCTTTAAGAGTAAACCAATCCCAATAGAAAGACAACATAATAAGCCAATAGCCTATATACAATTTGATTTTGTTAAGCATATTTATAAAGTTTTAGTTAATAATCAAACAAATAATGGCTATTACAGCCCTTATATTAATCCCAATTGAACCATGCATCAGCATAATCTTCATCTGTATCAGATGGAGTAAACAAACAATCAGATAACATAATAAGTAAGATTTAGTTAATAATCCAATGATTGACAGTAGTAGTTGATTTGTATTCCATTGCATTTTCATAAGTAAACTCATCAAACCCTACCGGGGACTTCCCGATTTCTAACAGTGGTGGGGGATTTGTTTTGTGGTAGTCCACACACGGGCATTTATACCTCTAAATTTTTTTATAAAATTTGTTAAATTTTTGTAATTATTATTAATCAATAGGTAATACTATTCCTTTTAGTAAGTCTATAGAGTTATATAAGAGATCTGCTTACATAGGACCTACAGATGATGGATGGTCTGAAATAGTAAAAGTAGATGAACAGTATTACGTGGTACAACAAGGTCTGCCAGAGTATGAAGGGCACGTATATATGATACCAGTAGAAATAATATAAGTACTCTAAAGTAAATGAAGATGATTATTTCTATTATATAACTACTAATATGCGTGTTATAGTAGAGAATAATAGATTAGATGATTTACAATATCAAGTAGAGCCTACAGAGCATCATGAGATACGTATTACAGCGAAATTTATATGTGATAGAGGAGTAAGTCATGAGTTTGTAAGACATAGAGTATTTAGCTTTGCACAGGAGTCTCAAAGATATTGTAACTACTCTAAAGATAAATTTAATAATGAAATTACCTTTATTATGCCTTCTTGGTGGAATTATAACAGTTCTATTATAGAATCTGGAGAAAGATATCTATGTGAGATACTACAGAAATGTGAAGACTATTATAAGTCATTACTGGACATGGGTTATAAACCACAAGAAGCAAGAGCTGTACTCCCTAATGCTACTAAAACAGAACTAGTAATGACAGGTTTTGAAAGTGATTGGGAAAATTTCTTTGAACTTAGATGTAGTAAAGCAGCTCATCCTGATGCACAGAAGTTAGCTAATGAGCTAAAAGAATTGTTAATAAATGTTAAAAAGTATTAACATTATAGCGTTAAATAATCATAAATAATGTTAATAAATGTTAAAGAAAAGGTAACATAAATAGCATATTAGACGTTTATAGGGGAGTAAGAGGGGTTAGGCTACTAATACAGACTAATAAGTTCTATATCATAAGTAAGCCATACATAACTACTCTTACTCTAGATAAATTAATTATACTACTTTACTTAAGATAATACATATGAATAAAGAAACTAAAGTTGATAAAGCCTACTCTGGAAAGATAATATATCATGGTAATAAACCTTATCAGTTAGTACCTGAGTTGCATAAAGGTATGTGTGAAGGTTGTAGTTTATATCATAATAGTTGTCCTCCTAGAGTTACTAATTACTGTACTCAAGGTTATATACTTAAAAAGATTATACTATGACAGAAATAAAAGCAGTAGAATATTACCCTTCAAACAAGGGTCTGAAGAATATTTACAGCAAGTTCCTAAAATTTGGTAGTACTGAAGACTTTGATAATTTAATTCTCTTTTATACCAATGACATAAGAGAAAAGGTGATAAACTCTTATATAGAAGACGGAGAGGATAAAGAGACAGCTCAATTCATAGTTGATTATTTTGAATATATTTATGGGAAGCGAGAAGAGCGGGAAGAAGAATGATTTCCAAGATGGTAAACTAAGATGGGATTTACTACCTTTAGAAGAGATTGAAGACATAGTAAAGCTTTATACAGCTGGTTCTATTAAGTATGGAGATAATAACTGGCAAGGCTTAGAAAATGGTTATCAACGTTATAAAGCAGCTATGTTAAGACACTTACTTGAGTATGAAAAAGGAACTAAGATTGACGAAGAAACTAAAGTAAATCATTTGGCTGCTGTAGCTTGGAATGCAATAGCTATGCTTTACTTAGATAAGCACGGAAAGGGAAAAGTAAATGACAATAAATGATCCAGAATTGGCAAGAATAATAAAGAATAAACTGCCTATAGATATAAATGGCAAACAGTTTATAGTAGAATCATCTAAAGGAGGTAAATGTGATGGTTGCTACTTTCAAAGTCAGTTAACTTGCCCAGTTAAAGCAGTTACTTACTGCACTTCTAATGGCGGTAATATACTTAAAATAAAGCAATAAAATAAGAACCTATGACTATACTTTACGTTATAGTATTAAACTAAGTTAAAGAATATGAACGAAGATAAAGTATTAGAAACAGTTTTAGAGAAACTTAATTATACCTTCTTAAAGGATGCGTTGGTGAAGCCTTTAGATCCTATTATGGTTACTAAGGAAATTACAGAGCAAATTCCTACAGGAGAGAAGGATGAAGAAGGATATAATAAGTATGAAACAAAGACAGAAACAAAGGAAGTAGAATCTGAATGGGCTACTGGTATTGTTTTAGCCTTGCCATCTTCATATAAAGAAGATGAATTAAATATCGGAGATAAGGTAGTATATAATAAGAAATTTGCTAAAGACTTCGATCTATTCAAAAACAGTCAATTAGTCAAAACATACGATATAATCGCAATTTGTAAATAATCAATATTTATACATACATGAAATTTTTATTATAAATATTACAGATAAACCCTGGCTTTGGCTAGGGTTTTTCTTTATATATACCTTAAATGTTAACAAATGTTAAAAAGTATTAACAAATTTTTAACATAACCGTTTTAGGTTTAGTAGAACAACAATAGCTATTAAAAGTAAAAGTATGAAAAATTTAAAAGTAGTAAAAGAAGACGGATTCTTTAAGAAAGGTGATCTTCTTTCTTATAATGAAGAATTGGGCGCATATACTCTTGATGTATACTGTGGTGATAAGTTTAGATCAGCAATGATAGATACTAATACTGCTGAAGAATTAGTAGAGAAAGAGATTATGGTAGAAGTAGATTCTACATCTGATACTGTTAAAGATACTATAGAGTTCTTAGAAGAGAAAATCAAAGAATATAAGCAGAATCTTAAAGAAAACCAGGAAAAATTTGAAAAAGGAGAATTACAACCCTGCGTTAAAGTAGAATCCGAAACAGTACTTTACAATTTAATTAAATTTGCAGATAACGTTAAAGCTAGACTAGAAAATGAATAAATTGGTTAAAGGAGTATCTAAAACCGATTTATATAATGAATTTCTAAGAAGCCTTAATGGTATCCTTAAACTTACTGATAGGGAGTTAGAACTATTATCTACATTTATACAAATAGATATAAATACTCCTAAACTCCCCAATATCAGTAAGAATGTAATTAGTACTGAGAATAGAAAGTATATCAGAAAAACCCTTGGTATTACTCCAGATAACTTAAGTAGATATATTACTAAATTTAAGAATTCTGGTATACTTGTAAAAGGTAAAATTGAGGATGAAGTAATAGTTAATAAGGCTTTAATACCAGAAGTAATCGGTGATAGAGTACAAATAACTATAATTTTAAGATTGAACAAAGATGAAAATACAATCAACAATGCTTGAGCCTGGATCTATTGTAGTTTGGAAAGATTATAGCTTACTTAAGAAGATTTGGTATAATATCTCAAGAAAGAATCTTCCTTATAATAAATTTACTCTTATTACTCAAAAAACAGAACTCTTAAGTATTAATGGTAATTTTGATAATGATACTGCTATATACGAACCTATACGTAAGTATAGTAAGTTAGAAGCAAATAAATTAGCCGTTATAATAGGTAGTTTACGTTATTCTAATAACTGGCTAGATATAGCTGACATTATTAATGTAATTAGACCAAATACTATAAGTAGCTCTATTACTTTAGATGAATGTAAGTATTACAGGAAAATAAATTTCAATGAAAAATCAACCAAGTATATATACTAAATTAAGTAATAGATATAATCTACCGTATTATGTTATTGAGGTAATATGCAATAGCCCATTTAGATTTGCTAATGAAGCTATTACAAATATGGAAGATAAAGCTATCAGATTCACATATTTAGGTAAAATTAAGTTAAAGAAGCAGTATGAAAAGAAAAATTGACAAATACGATCCTGTAGTTTATCCTAGATTACTTTGGGTTGCTACTGAAATTACAGATCTAGATAAGATGTTTGTATTTTGTAATATAAATGATTTTACTAAAGAGAATCCAGATACCTATAAAAATCTAGTAGAAGATTATGAAACAGGATGTACTAGTGCTATGACAATACCAGTAATACACAAGAATTCAGGAAGATCTGGTGTATTAGTACTTATTTTTGATCTAGATAGTGATGATTTATCAAATACTATACCTCATGAGGCAACACATGTTACAGATTATATATTCGATAGTCTTGGACTATCAGCAGATGTTTTCAGTAGAAACGAATGCTATGCTTATTTACTTGGTTGGGCAGCGAGTTGTATCAGTAGTAGCGTAATTAAATTTAATGAGTAATGACAAAGGAAGAAAGTATAGCAATGTGGAACATTGAGAAAAATAGTGCAGATAGTTCTACATTTACAAAGAAGATGAAGAAGTTATTCTCTAAAGTAGAAGAGTTAATAATGTCTGGAGAATTAATGTATGATCAGTTTAGTGGAGATATGTTAGATGCTGTAACTGATATGATTATAGAGAATACTAACAAAGAAACTACACTTGATAGAGCAGATCAGATAGATTACTTGTGTGATAAATTATATGAAAAATATACGCAGCAATATAACAACTCAGAGTCTAGAAAAGGAGATAGCGTAGTTTCAGGAGATACTACAGAAGTACAAGAATAACTCAGAGTATGTGAATCCAAATGTACCTTAGAAATTAGCTGAAAGTATACTATAGAGATTAAGTAAGGAATATTATTTAGGTTATAGAATTGACTAAAAATTAGACATTATGAATAAATACGTTTTAGATAAAAGAAAATCAATAATAAAATTAAATACCGATACATTAGATATAAAATATATTGACACAGCATATGATATAGATTATATGTGGGTTATTGATGAAGACGGTATTCTTATAAGATCTGACAAAGAATACAAAGTAGAAAAAGGTGATGTAGTAATACTTATGTACCGTATTGGCAATGAAAAAGAAGGAGATTTAATTATTATTAATAACAGTTATTTAAACAATTACTTTGAACGTAAAAAGAAATTCATTGAAGAAATGGAAAAGCAAAAATGTACTGAAAAAGTTTGTAGTGATTGTGATCTAAAATGTGAATGTACTTCAAATTATTAATATGGATAAACTGTTAATAAACAAATACGGCGATAAAGTTCTATATGATACTGAAACTAATGCCATTAAAAATACGCCTAGTGACTTTGATGTAAGAGATGCGTTCTTTGCTAAATAGTCTGGACAAGTAATTACTGATACTGAGGTAATAGATTATAATGAAGGAGACCTAATACTATGTTTTGTTAACTGGAATGGAGTAGATTATGATACTAAAGTAGTAGTATGCACTGATCTAGCAGCTAAAGATGACATTAGTAGATGGTTTGAAAGCTTAACTAAGAAAATAGAAGTTAATGAAACTATTTGATATTATAGGTGGTAAAGTAGTTATTCATTCTGATGCTTTAGGTATCCCGTGCTTTAAAAGAGTATGGGATACTGATAAGCCAGATAAAGAACATGCTACAAAAGTAATCAGTTATATTGTGCTTATGAATAAATGGAATAGCCCTTATGTTCAAAGTATGGAAGCTGATACTAGAGAATCCAAATTGAAAAAGGAAATATTTGGTGATGAAAACTACCAACTTACTGCTGAAGAAACTAGCTGTGAGAACGACTATAAGGTATTCTGCCATACTCGTACATTGGAGATGCTTGATAACATGAGACTTAAACTAGACAGTATTAGTAAGTATTATAAGGAATCCCTTGACGATACTTTAGATGAAAAGAAAATTAAAGACTTATTAGCAGGTATGACATCAGTAGGTAATGTACTTAAAAGTATTGATACTTTAGAGAATATGGTTAAGTCTGAAGAAGTAGCTATGGGTAAAGTTAAAGGTGATGCTAAGGTTAATCCTTATGAGTTGGTGAAATAATACATTAATTTATAACCTAAATTAAACAATACGTTTTAAGAATAAACTAAGCAAATTATGAAAACAAAATTGATTATTACGTTTGATTTGACTAAAGATGGTGCAGACTTCTGGGAACAAGTTAAAGAAGTAGACGCTGTATTATGTAAGGTAGTTGTTAAGAAGCCTTGGTATAAGAGACTATTTAGTTGGTTCTAAATACACTTGTCATACGTAGAGGCAATTAAAATATATCTACGTGCACTGCCCTATGGTGTAATGGTTAGCACAGGAGGCTCTAACCCTCTTAGTCTGCGTTCGAGTCGTAGTGGGGCTACCAATTAAAATACCAGTCCTTTGAAACTATAATAGCAGAAGGAAACTTGTTGGATAGGCAGTTATCGTGAACAGGTAGTCTGGGGTAAACATCAGCCCAGGTAAGGAGTACTAAATATAAGGCGTATAAACCTCAGCTTAAGAAACTGAGTTGCAGTCACTGGAAATCTCCTTATAAGTAGTTTATCAGAAAAACTGTAATGTAGTATATTCAAACTGCACGTTAAATATTAAAGGATTTGGGCGCAGAAGTGCGATCCGTACTGATAAACTACTTAAAAAATATTGAAGCTTTTGAGGAGCAACGTAACTTCCTAAGTCACTTACTATCTGATCAATAGTAAACACAGCTAATGAAGGACTGGATCGTAAGCCAGCGTGTTAAACAGGTGTCACGTATAAACCTGTGTACTGCGGATTGGTGAAAAGGTATCATTGGTGGCCTATAACCATCGGTTCCCGTTCGAGTCGTGGGTCCGCACTATATGTTAAACATGTTTTTTATTTTAATAAGTTGGGAAGGGGTTCGTTGTGAAACGCGCCCCTTTTTTAAAATAAATATGGTAGACTTTAATAAGAAAATAGTAAATAGTAATAAATTTCGTTAGGCTTCAATATAGTTCCTAAATACAGGACAATACTGTCAGTATCCAGAAGGAACCACGGAATTTTACAAATTCTGGGATGAAGAAAGAGATAGATGTATTAATGGTTATACTGCTGATGATGGAGACTTTATCAGTGGATATAACTATTTTTATTTAAACTATTGTCCTATATCTAGAATAGTTAATCATATTACTACTGATAAGTTAGGTAATACAGTAGTAAAACGTGTTAATGAGGTTAGCTTTCCTGATTTTTGGGATTATGACTATTACTATTTTAATGCAGTATAGGAAGCAGAAGAAGTAGGTAAACACTTATGTTTATTAAAGTCACGTAGAAAGGGTTTCTCTTATAAAGGAGGAGCTATGGCTTGTCGTAACTATTACTTAATTCCTAATAGTAAGACATTTATATATGCATCAAATAAACAGTATTTAACTGATGATGGTATTCTTACTAAAGCATGGGACTATATGGACTTTATAGATAAGAATACAGCATGGGGTAAGAAGAGATCTGTTAATACTTAGATGCGTAGGCGTGCTGGTTTCTACACTAAAGATGATTACGGTAATGTAATAGAAATGGGTTATAAATCAGAGATTATTGGTGTTACTCTAAAGGATAATCCTGATGTAGTTCGTGGTAAGAAAGCTAATCTTATTTTGTTTGAAGAGGGAGGTTCTTTCTCAGAATTAGGGGCTGCATGGCAGATTGCAAGACCGTCAGTAGAAGTGGATGGTATAGCATTCGGTACTATGATCGTATGGGGAACAGGTGGTGACGAAGGTTCTGCATTTGAAACTATGAAGGATATGTTCTATAATCCCGATGGTTATAACTGTTTAGGATTTGATAACATATGGGATGAAACAGCTACTACTAATAAATGTGGATTCTTTGTACCTCAATATACTAACCTTGATATACGTGATAAAGAAGGTAAACGTATATACATGGATGAGGATGGTAATACGTTTAGAAAAAAGTCTTTAGAACATATATTAGCCGAAAGATAGATAGTAATATCTAATGCTACTAGTAATGCAGCAGTAGACCGATATGTAGCAGAGAGACCTATTACTCCTGCTGAGGCTATGCTAGAATTTAATGGTAATATATTTCCTAAAAAAGAATTATAGGAATAGCTATCTTTACTTAGAACTAATAAGAAACTATAGAATCATAAATAGGTAGGAGATCTAGTATAGCAACCTGATGGTACCATTAAATGGGTAATTAAGAAGACTGGAGACATAACTCACTATCCTTTAAGAACTAAAAGAGATGAAACTACAGGAACTCTAATAGGAGATGATCCAACTGGATCTATAGTGATATGGGAGCATCCTAATAAAGATGCTAGTCCTGGATTATACATTGCGGGTGTCGATAGTTATGACTATGATGAATCAAGTACTACGTCTCTAGGTTCCTGCTTTATATATAAGCGTGTTCAATCTATAGAACAATATTCAGATATTATAGTAGCTGAGTATACTGGTAGACCTAAATCAGCAGAAGAGTTTTATGAAAATGTAAGAAAATTATTGTTATATTACAATGCTAGAGCAATGTATGAAAATCAAAATAAAGGTATATTTGTTTACTTTACTAATAAGCATTGTGATTACTTACTAGCTGACCAACCTGATATTATTAATGACATTGTTAGTAATTCTAAAGTAAATAGAAAAAAAGGTTGTCATATGAATAAACAGATCAAATAGTGGGGTTGGGGTCTTATAAAAGACTGGCTTAATGATATTAATGCTGATGGAAAGAAAAATGTATACAACATTATGTCAGAACCGCTATTAGAAGAGCTTATAGCTGCTAATGATGTAGTCAACGTGGATAGAGTAATGGCGTTGACACAGGTAATGATATATAGAGAATAGCTCTATAATGTTAAAGTAAAAGAAGTAAAAAAAGAGAATAGAAATAGGGTACTATTTGATGGCCCTATATTCACTCAACAGTGGTTTCGTGACGACGAAATGGCTGATAATATAGAAGCATATATGTTTTAATTATGAGAAATATTAATCAATTTCCCTTATAGAGACTACCTATGTCTAAGAAGACTCAAGACTGGAAAGAAGCCTGTGTAGATTACATAGCTGGGCATAGTCAAGGTAGTTCTAGAGATGGTAACAATAGAAGCCGTAAAGAGGAAATGTAGACTTACTATGATCTATACAATAGTATATATAGTGAAAAAGATCTTAAGTATGTTACTAATCCATTCAAACAATAGGATGGATTTCCAGCTATGGCTCAAGACTATAATATAATAAAGCCAAAGATTGATTTACTTTTAGGAGAAGAAACTAAAAGACCATTTAACTTCAGAGTAGTACATACTAGTGATATAGCTACTAGCGAAATACAGGATAAAGCTAAACAAATGATTGTTGATTATATTCAAGCGACAATCATGAGTAAACTAGGACCTGAAGAACAAGCTAGGTATCAAGAAGCATTATAGTCTGGAGAAATAATGACTCCTGAGTAGATACAAAAGTACATAAGTAAAGACTATAAGGATATTGCTGAAATAACCGCATATCATAGTCTTAATTACTTAAAGAATAAATTAAATATTACTCATGAGTTCTTTAAAGGGTGGAAAGATGCTTTAATAGGTGGAGAAGAAATATACTACGTTGGTATAGTAAATGGAGAACCGTGTTTGCAGCGTATTAATCCAATATACTTTGATTATGATTCAGATACATCTGACTTAGAGTTTATACACGAGGCTCAATGGTGTTGTTATGAGATGATTATGTCTCTTACTGAAGTATATGATAGGTTATATGATAAAATGTCAGAAAAACAACTAAATGAGTTACTAGATATGATGGATGATCGCTCTAAAGGTGGTGTAACTCCAGAAGTAAGAAAAACATCTTTAGACTATCCTCACATTAAAACTCACAGTATAAATGGTTTTAGTTCTAATCCTTTTGAAGAAGCTGATAATATACACGTATGGCATTGCTGTTGGAAATCTTTAAAGAAGATTGGTTTTGTCAATATAATTAATCCTGAAACAGGTATGCCAGAAGAGTATCAAGTAGATGAAACCTATAAAGAAACAGGTAATGAACTTGATGTTGAATGGAAATGGATTATTGAAGTATGGGAAGGATATAGAATAGGACAAGATATATATGTTGGTATATAGCCTGTTGAGTACTAGCATATATCTGCTGATAATCCTAATGCTCAAAGATTACCATATACTGGAGTAATATATAACAATACTAATAGTAGACCACGTAGTCTTGTTAGTATGATGAAGCCACTACAATATATGTATATTGTACTATGGTATCGTCTTGAATTAGCTATGGCTAGAGATAAGGGTAAAGTAGTTACTATGGACATTACTTAGATACCTAAGTCTATGAATATAGATGTAGCTAAGTGGATGCATTATTTATCAGCCCTTGGAGTTAACTTTGTAAATCCTTATGAAGAAGGTTGGGATATTCCAGGTAGAGAAGGTGGTAAGCCTAGTCAGTTCAATTAGATATCAGCGCTTGATCTTACTATGGCTAATACTATAGACTAGTATATTAATCTAATGGATAAGATAGAATCTATGATATCTGAAATATCCGGAGTAAGTAAACAAAGAGAAGGTTCTATTTCATCTAATGAATTAGTAGGTAACGTAGAAAGATCTGTAGTATAGTCAGCTCATATTACTGAACCTTGGTTTTGGGTTCATAATTAGGTAAAAAAAGAATGTTTAACTATGTTATTAGACACAACTAAACATGCTTGGAAAGATAACAGGACTAGTATACAGTACGTATTAGATGATGCTACTAGAGCATTTTTAACTTTATCAGATGATTTCTTCTATGAAGATATGGATATATTTGTAGAAGATACTACTAAGAATCAACAGCAGATAGAAGCTCTTAAGAACTTAATGCAACCTGCTATGCAAAATGGAGCTAGTTTACTTGATATAGCTGAGATTATTACTATGGATAATGTCACTATGATTAGAAGTAAATTAGAAGAAATAGAGCAGAAGAGAATGGAATAGCAATAGGCTATGGAACAAGCTCAAGCAGAACGTGAACAGCAAATGGCTCAGATTCAGAATGAAATTAAAGAAGAAGAGCTTATGCTTAAAGAAGCAGAAATGGATCTTAAGAAATATGAAATTGATTCTAATAATGCTACTAAGATCACTGTTGCTCAATTAAATGCTTATAGAGGTGCTGAAAATATGGATCAAGACGGATCAGGAGTGCCTGATGTAATTGAAATAGGTAAACAAGCTATTGAACAACAAAAGGTAAATTCTGATATTGCTTCTAAACAATTTGAGTTCAATAATAAGAAACGTGAAATGGAAATGAAACGTGAAATTGAGAATAAGAAGATTGAACTTGAAAAATAGAAAATGAAGCAAGAAATGGAATTGCAGAAGTAGAAAGACAAAGCTGCTATGGAACGTGAACAATTAAAAGCACGTACTGCAAAACAGAATAAAGTAGTAGGAGAGAAGTAATATGAAGATAATCAAGAATAAATTTATACCATTTAAAGGATATAAATTAATGAATTTCTTTGGTGTTATATTTCAGAGAAATGATGTAGTTGTAACAGAAACTGAATACAACCATGAAAAGATACATCTAAAATAGATGCAGGAAATGCTTTGGATTCCATTTTACTTATGGTATGGATTAGAATATCTTTGTATAATGTTATCTTATAAGTGGAATAAACAAAGCGATAAATATCATGACGTTAGCTTTGAAGAGGAAGCTCACAACAATGATAAAAACTTAAACTACTGTAAAGAGCGTAAACACTATTCATGGTTTAAGTATGTAAAAATAGGTAGTTATAAAAATAAAATTAAGGAGGAATAATTATGGCATGTGGAAAAGGCGGAAAGAAATCCGGTGATAAAAAAGGTAAAGGTAGTAAATGATAAGATAAAATTTTATGGACAAGAATGAAACTATAAAATATCTTTAGGAAAAATACCCTGAAGATCTTAATGATAACTATAATTGTTATTGGTGGTATACTTGCGATTTAGATGGAAATGGTTTAAAGTATCATTTGCTATTACGTGATAAGATAGCAAGGGTAGATGAAAAACCATTGATATCTCTTAGAGCTCATTCTTCTGATCCTAAAAATCTTATTAATTTATTAGAGTTATATTTAGAAACATGTGAATATTAACATAGATAAACAAGCATTTAAATAGAGAATGCAAAATCTAAAGTCTTACCGGGAAAACAATCCCTGTAAAGGCTATTGGGATTGGAGGAATAGTTTACCTGATAATCTTAAGTATACAGATGATACTGAATATAATATGCGAGGAGCATATGAATCAGGAGCTTAGCCTATTTTAGAAAATGACGGATTTTATCATTTGCCTACTAGAAATCCTCAAACAGGAGAAATATTAAAAACATCTTTACATCCTACATTCTGGAAAGGATTAGCAGAAGATGCTAAAATAGGTTACAATACTTACTTTGTTGGAGATAAAGTATATACTAAATCAAAAGAAGAAGGTCCTATAAACGTGTATGCAGATGGTGGAGAAGTAGCTCGTAAATCATTGAAAGATATACGAAAAAAATCAACTATAGGAGACAAACTAGACTATAACGTGATGTTATAGAATCAAAATACTTATTAGAAAGAATTTGCTACTAATTGGTATAAAGAAAGAGCTAAGAATACAAAGTACAGATCTCAATTGGGTGATGGTAAGTTAGATAAAATACTTTCAGATATAGATAAAGCTACCTGGAAGAATCCTACAGAAGCTATGAAAGATAATCTAATTTCACAAGGTTATACTCCAACAGAACAGAATATTAAATCACAATTACAAGCTATTAACGCTAAAGGCACTAAAGGATTTGCAGTACCGAGTATGTATTCATATTATGGAGCTCCTAGAAACACATGGCACGAAGGTATAGGTCATATAGTAGGAGACAATAACCCAGCTATTTTAGATTCTACTCCAAATATAAGTATACCTAGTAATGATCCACAATATTCAGACTATATAAACCAAGCTAATGAAAAACACGCACAAACTTGGGATTTTAGAGGTAAGAATTAGACTTTAAAGGATGATACTGGTAATTACTACATTGATCCTAATAGATAGCTTAGTTCTGATGATATATAGGAAATGATAGACAAAGGAGCTGTAATTCCTGATTAGTGGAAAGATATTACTACTCAGGATATATCAGATCTTACTAATACTTTTGCATACAACTATGCTGAAGGAGGTGAAGTAGGTAATCCTAATGATGACTTTACTAAAGCTATTAATATCAAATTAGGTAGAACTTCAGATGGTAGACCTAAAGAACAAGGACTTAAACCTGTTATAGATCTAAAAGATGCTGCCAATATAACTCCTATAGGAGATGCATTATCTGCTAGAGATGTGTATAATGCTGTTACAGAAAAAGATTGGACTGGAGCTGGTTTAGCTGCATTAGGGATATTACCACTTATACCGAGTGGATTATAGAAAGCCAAGAAAGCAATTAAGCAAATTCCTACTGTAAATAAGAATACTTAGTCATTACTTGATGCTAAATTCTCTCAATTAGAAAAACTAGATTAGGCTAAGTCTAATTATGCTAATGAATAGTATCGTATTATTGAGAGGGTGATGGAAGATCCTAGTTATACTAATAGAGCTAATTAAGAAAGCAATTTGGAGATGATTATTCTATTCCATATGCAGATATGTTTATAGCGTATAATATGGATCCAAGTTTGTTACCTAATGTTTAGTTAATGGATGATTTAACTAAAGCAGGAACTATGGGGAGAACTGCTGATGGAAAATTTATTTACAGAAGAACTCCTGATAATGATTATATACCAAATACTGCTGAACATGAATTAAGTCATTTTACAGATTTATTGAAATCAGGGAGAACAGATGCTCATGCTGGTAACAATATGTTTTATCAAATGTCAAAAGATTTGACAAAAAGAGTAGGAGACGGCCATGATAATTACTTCTTATTACCTACTGAACAGAAAGCTCATATGAATCAACTTAGAGAATGGATGTTCAAGAATGGTTATATTAATAAAAGAGATCAGAAGATTACTACAGAGTACATGTCTAAAATTCTAAAGAAATTATAGAACATAGAAGGAACAAAAGGTTTAAGAAGAGCGGCTCAGTAGTTTAAAAGTAATAGAACTTTTACAAAATGGTTTAATTCTATACCGTTAATTGGAGTTGGAGCAATTGGAGTAAATAAATATTTTGCAGGTGAAAATAAACAAAAAGAATAAATATGCAGAAAGAATAAAAAATAAGATTTTGGATCTTATTAATTCAATAGAAAGTTCTAATAAAGAACTAAAATTCTATGAAGAATATAAGACTGCGTATGGTGATATTTATCCCAACACATAGGAACTGTCTCTTATACACATCTGACGCTGCCGACGAATAGCCTTGTGTAGATC
>ERZ1027209.58-NODE-58-length-40030-cov-13.027567_pt1 | contig 40030 bp, 29 predicted proteins | sample MGYA00519269_ERZ1027209 | MGnify/ENA primary metagenome ERZ1027209 (study PRJEB26926, sample SAMN06164733) | human gut metagenome | biome: ENVO:00009003; feature: ENVO:2100002; material: ENVO:00002003 | host: Homo sapiens | place: USA | collected 2012 ... | reverse complement strand
TGATATATTTTAATATATCAATTCTTTCTTTATTTCTTATGTGTCCGGCAAATGTTCGGAAGGTTGTCCGCTTAAGGGCGTAATCCATTGAAGGACAGTTTTTATAGGTGTACGCCGGGGTGTCCGGAACGCTGTCCATGCCAAAAGTGGCTTAAGATAGGGTAAAACGCATGGTCTGCCGGAGTGAAACAGATGGTCCGTATGGCACAAACAGACGGTCTGTTCGGTGCAAACAGACCGTCTGTTTGTACTTGATTCCCGTGGGAAAAAAGCGGGAAGGGTATTTTTAAAGAAAGCATGCGCTTATTCCTTCCTTTCCCGTTTGGATTGTGCTTCCGGGCGGGATTTCTTCTGGGGGATGCTGTCCGGGGCGGACGTATCCTCCTTCACTTGTTTTCTTTTCAGCCTTTTCAATTTCCACTTGTTCCAAAAGAGCAGTTCATTCCACTTGTTGAAATCCTTCTTGAAGATAATGCCTATACCCTGGGTAGTGAGGTTGGTCTTGGTATAATAGCGGTCGTTGGTTTCGTTATACGCTTTCAGACGAATATCGCCGGAACGGTTTACGAGCCATTCGGCTTGGAAGTCGCCTACGAAGTTGGTGTTCGCCATCGGGTTGTCGCGATAGCCGAAGTTACCGTTTATGAGCAGGCGGTTATTCAGCAGTTGCCCGGAAAGCATTGTCTCGAACTCCATGTCCGTCCAGCCTTTTTCTCCGGTGCTGAAGTTTGTGCCGAAGTTCCAGTTGTTGCTGTCGATAATCTGCGAGAGTGCATTGTTCAGTTGTCCGGAAAGGGTGGATGAGAGCACGCTCGACATCATGTTGGAGTTGCCGGTGGCGTCTACATTCTCCGGAGTATAGAACTTGCCGATACCCAGAAGGTAGAGTATCTGCATGTTCATCTGCTCGTCCGTAGGGATATAATTCCGTACCAATGCCTGTACTTCGTCGCGTTCGTTGGGCAGCTCCAGGCTCATTTTGATGTCCGGCGAGGTGAGCTGTCCGGTCAGCGCCATGAGGCAGTTAACCTTGATGTTGGTCTGGTTGACGTAATTGCCGGCATCGGGAACGAGGTCGTTCAGCGAAGCGGAGTTTACAAGATAGCCTGCCTGGATGTCGAGGGTGGCATTGAGCGGCGCGCCGTTAAAGGTGATGGTACTTCCGTCTTTGATGATGAAGTCCTTGCGGATAACCTCTTGCAGGCTGAATTTATAAACTCCCTGGCTGATGCGGTAGCTGCCGAACATCTTCACATCTCCTTTATTGTAGAACTCGGTGCGGATATTCCCCGTTCCTTTACCGCTGATATAGTCGCCTGCAATGGGGTCCATGATGATTTTCATGGTGGCGTCCGGAGTTGCGTCTATCAGGAGATTCAACCGTATGTCGGTGTCACTTTCCTTTTCCATGACTTCTTTCTGCGCCTGCTCGTATTCGGACATCAGCATGATGGAATCCTGGAGCACGCGGCGCGGTGTCTTGTCTACGAAACGTATGAACTGGTTGCTCACTGCCGAGGCGACACCTTCTTTCATATAAGTGAAGTTGGTGTTGCGGTTGGTGGTCATTGCCACGTCGATATTCACCCCGTCTGCCGCATTGCCGGCAATGGTGGCGTTGCCCGTGCCATACACCGTGCCGTAGAAGGGGAAGTCGGGCGATTCTTTGGTGTTCATTACCAGCATATTGTCCACATCGAACCGGAAGCGGTATTCCAAATCCTTGAAATGCCGGTAGTGCAGGTAACCGTTGGCTCTGCCCTGATGCCCTTGTGTATCGAAGATGCGGTTGTTGCGGAAAGTAAGTCCGCCCGGTTCGATAAGTATGCTGTCTTTCAGGGAGAAAGTAGTGTTGAGCACATCTACCTTGAGAGAGGCGTCACCGAATACGCGGCCTTCCATTGTCAGCGCCTTGAACTTGCCGTAGAAATGTACGTGGCCGCTGGCACGCCCGTTGAATTCGGGGGTGATGCTCTGCATGTAGTGGTGGATGAACTTCAGGTTGGTGCTGTCGGCTTCGATTTGCAAGTCGAGCGCGCTGGTAGGCTTTATGGGGTAGATGTATCCGTATACGTGGCTTTTGGCAATGTCTTTCTCGCGGATACGGGCATCCAGGTAGATGCCTTTCACGTCGTGGTGCCATTCGCCGTGTATGTTGGCATCGCCTAAAAGACCCTCGTTCAAGCCGAGGTTGCGTATGAAGAGGTCGGTACTCATCACCGGCTTTTTAAGTATTCCGCTGGCATATGCCGGGCCGGTGGCCTCGCCTTTGAAGTTGACACCCAGGTCGGCTATATCGAATACGTATCCTATGTTTATCTCTTTCAGGTTCAGGCGTACGGTGTCCTGAGGTTGTTCGGATACGGTTCCGTTGATTTGCAAGTGACGCTCTTTATGGCTGAAGTAGAAATTGTTGACGTGCACTTTGCCCGAGTCGACCACGATTTGCGAAGGATGTATCTTCCATACGGTGTCGTTGAGGATTACGTTCGTTTCCTGTACGTTGACAATCGTTTTCAGGGCGGGTTTCTCTTTCTTGGCTTGGCGGGAGGATTTTGTGTGTATTTTGTCGTCGCCAGCTTCTTGGGAAGAGTTGCGGACGAATTGCGTGAGGGCGGCTACCTTGCCGCTGTAAGTTACAGCGCTGCTGTTTCCCCAATTGAATACGGTTTGTATCCGGTCGTCCTTTGCCTTGGCTTCGAGGGCTACGTTTACCGCGCCGGTTGTTTTCCGGTTGGTGAAGCGGACTTTTGCCTGGAACTGTTCACCCGGATTTTCGCAGAGAACCACACCCGACTCAAAGAATTTTCCGCCGTAACTCAGCCGCGGGAAGTACCCCTCTACGCGCAGCCGTTGCGCTTTGTCGTTGAAATAGCCCTTCAGAGTGGAGTGGGTATATACTTTCAGTGGTATCTGGAATACGGTGGAGAGTATCTCCGTATCGTAGATATGGAGGTCGAAATGGAAATTGTTTTCTGTTTTCTGCGGTTTCCTGGCGGGTTGTATCAGAGCCGGGATGTAACGCCGCATGATGTTGAGCACGCTGGCGGGCAATGTCTGATAGGAATAGTCGCCTTCGATAGTGCCGCGCAGGAAATTGGAACTGATAGTCAGCCGTTTCTGACGCTCATCGCCCTGAGTGGCGGCAATCCGCAGGTTGTCCATGAAGAAGTTCTGTTCCGGAGCGATGTATTGGAGACTGTCGACGTTGATTTCACCGTTCATGTCGTTGATGGAGCTACCGGTGAAGTCGGCTTTTATCTTTACCGCCAATTCCGTGTCCTTGTATTTGGGCGTGAGATGCAGGGTGTTGGGGCGGAAATGGTCGATAGCGGCACGGAAGTTGAAGGTGGGTGTCTTGCCGGCAGTATTGATAGAGCCGTTCAGTTGTATGGCGCCGTTTTCGTCGTTGAGCGATACGTTACCGTTGAAGCCGCCTTGCTTATACTCTCCGTCCAAAGTGATGTCTTCGTAGGTATAGTCACTGTAGTCTATGGATGCCACCAGCCCTTTCATGGTAATGGCGGGGTATCTTTGGGCGTAATGGTTGCCTTTGACGTCCATGTTGAAGGTGACTTTTCCAAACTTGTCGTTGTTCAGCATCCTGCCCAGTTCGAATCCGGTTGTCTTTACCGCACCCGAATAAGCGAAATAGCCCTTGTCTTTGTCGGAACTGAGTTTGACATCTGTCTTGATGGTGCCTATATCCGTGCGGACTTCGCCATAGGTCACCAGGTCCGTGAAGTATCCGGAAATCTCTCCACGGAAAGATACCGTGCCCAGATTCTGCAATACCGGAGGAACTCCTTTGTAATCTTTACTTAGGTTGCGTACAAAGAATGCAATGCCGTCCGGGTCGGCATATAAATTGGACAGATTGCCGAATATGTATGCATCTTGCGGATGAGACAGGTCTTGCAGGGATACATTGCCTTTCAGCAGGAAGTGGTCGTTGGAAGAGATAAGCAGCTTCGGGCAGTTGAGCCGGTTGACTGTTCCGGCGGCTTCCATTTCCAACTTCAACTTCTCCTTGAAGGGCTTGAAGGCAGGCACGAATGCCGATATATCCTGTAATGCTACTTCCGAAGGCAGCATACGGAACGAAAAACGGACATCATCGGTGAAATGGCCGAGTGACTCCAGGCTGTCGTATTCCATACGGATGGTGTCCATTGCCAAAGAGGTGTTGGGCAAATCTATGGCGAAGTTCTCTATCCGCATCTTCCGGTCGTTGGCTATTATCTTCAGACTCAGTTTTTTCAGTTCGAAGCCGGAGTGCTCCTCTTCAACACTCATCCGCTTGATGGCAGCGTTGACCGAGTCGTTCTGGAGCGCTTTCAGTGAGATGTTGGCAAGAATGTTGGACAGGCGGATGTGTTGCGGGTTGAACTTGCCCGGAGTGCTTTCGGCCGACAACACATCGTAAGATACCTTTCCGCGCCGTATCAGGAGTGAGTTGATGCGCAGGTCCAAATTGCTCTTCTTCTTGACGGTGTCTTTGGAAGCGAAAGCGTCGAGCACGAATTGGAAGTTGGTGCTTGCCTGGGGAGTAGGTCTTTCCAGATTGGCATTGAAACTGAAAAGCTGTACGTTGCCGATGGATATCTTTCCGCTGAACAGCGGCAGTATCTCGAACTTAGCGGACAGACGGCCTATTTTCAGCAACTCTTTTCCCGATTGGTCGTTCAGTACCAGGTCGTCGATGATAATCCGGTTCAGCAATCCTATGTTTATCCGCCCTACTGTGAGCTCGCTGCCTAATACGGTGCTCAGCTCCTTGGCAACGAGTACAGACATGCGGTGCTGGACATAAGGAATGTTCAGCAGCAAAATTATTCCGATATAGAGTCCTAACACTATACCGATTATCCAGCGTACTGTCGTTTTCAGCGTTCTGATAGGCGGTTATTTTTTTGATTCAGCCAACAAAAATATGAAATAATACGTTATGGATACTACTTTTATCACTACTTTTGCAGCGTTTAAACGTAAATAAACACTATGAGTACAATAATCTTAGGAATTGAATCTTCATGTGATGATACTTCCGCAGCGGTCATCAAGGACGGCTACCTGCTGTCGAATGTCGTTGCCAGTCAGGCTGTTCACGAAGCTTATGGCGGGGTAGTGCCCGAATTGGCTTCGCGTGCGCATCAACAGAATATAGTGCCGGTGGTGCACGAGGCTTTGAAACGTGCCGGAGTTACCAAGGAAGAATTAAGTGCCGTGGCGTTTACGCGCGGTCCGGGACTGATGGGGTCTTTGCTGGTGGGTGTGTCCTTTGCCAAAGGGTTCGCCCGTGCGTTGGGGATACCTATGATAGATGTCAATCACTTGACCGGACATGTATTAGCTCATTTTATTAAAGCGGAAGGTGAAGAGAATGTGCAGCCGGAATTTCCTTTCCTTTGCCTGCTGGTTTCCGGTGGCAACTCTCAGATTATTTTAGTAAAGGCCTACAACGACATGGAAATCCTGGGGCAGACAATTGATGATGCCGCAGGTGAAGCCATCGACAAATGCTCCAAAGTAATGGGGCTGGGCTATCCCGGCGGACCGATTATCGACCGGCTTGCCCGCCAGGGAAATCCTAAAGCCTTTACTTTCAGCAAACCGCATATTCCCGGACTGGATTACAGCTTCAGCGGCTTGAAGACTTCGTTTCTGTATTCCTTGCGCGACTGGATAAAGGATGACCCCGATTTCATCGAACATCACAAGACAGACCTGGCGGCATCACTGGAAGCTACTGTTGTCGATATTCTGATGGATAAGTTGCGTAAAGCGGCAAAACAGTACAAGATAAAGGATGTGGCCGTTGCAGGTGGTGTATCGGCAAACAACGGTCTGCGAAATTCATTCCGCGAACATGCTGAGAAGTATGGATGGAATATTTTCATTCCCAAGTTCAGCTATACAACGGATAATGCTGCAATGATTGCCATAACCGGATACTTCAAGTATCTGGATAAGGATTTCTGCCCGATGGAAGCACCGGCTTATTCGCGTGTCACTTTATAAGGAAAAAGTATATTGCATATATATAATAAGGTATGAAGACGGAAGAGAAGGTAGGGGAACTGCTGAAAGCAAAGAATTTCTCCCTTTCCACCGCTGAAAGTTGTACCGGTGGCGGAATAGCTGCCTTGATAACTTCGGTTCCGGGGAGCTCGGAGTATTTTAAAGGCGGAATTGTGGCGTATTCCAACGAAATAAAGGCGGATTTGCTCCATGTTTCTGTCGAGACGCTGGCGCAGCACGGTGCAGTGAGCAGGGAGACGGTTGTTGAAATGGTGAAAGGTGCGATGAAAACGTTGAAAACGGATTGCGCGGTTGCTACTTCGGGAATTGCCGGCCCCGGTGGCGGTACACCGGAGAAACCGGTAGGTACTGTGTGGATAGCGGCTGCCTGCAAAAACGAAATTGTAACCATGAAGCAGGAAGGCGATCGCGGAAGGGCGGAAAATGTACAGTCGGCTATTCAAAATGCGCTGTTTATGCTCTGTAGTATGCTGAAATGAGGAAAAAATATTCTCGTGCAACGAATTATTTTAGGAAAAACTTGTTTCGTAACGATAAAAGTGCTTACTTTGCGCTCTGTTTGAAATAAGTATAGATAAAAACTATAAAATAAAGATAGAAATGTCGAAGATTTGTCAAATTACCGGAAAGAAAGCCATGATTGGCAACAATGTTTCACACTCAAAGAGAAGAACAAAAAGAACCTTTGATTTGAACTTGTTTAACAAGAAATTCTATTATGTAGAACAGGACTGCTGGATCAGTCTGAGCATTTGCGCCAACGGTCTGCGCATTATTAACAAAAAAGGTTTGGATGCTGCTTTGAAGGATGCAGTAGCTAAGGGTTATTGTGATTGGAAAAGCATTAAAGTAATTGGCTAAAAGTAGAGGAGAATAACTGATTATGGCAAAGAAAGCAAAAGGTAACAGAGTACAGGTGATTCTGGAATGCACAGAACACAAGGATAGCGGTATGCCGGGAACTTCTCGTTACATTACAACGAAGAACAGAAAGAACACTACCGAGAGACTGGAGTTGAAGAAATACAACCCGATTCTGAAGAGAGTAACAGTACACAAGGAAATTAAATAATAATAGTATAACCCATGGCAAAGAAAACAGTAGCAAGTTTGCACGATGGTTCTAAGGAAGGTCGTGCTTATACGAAGGTTATCAAGATGGTTAAGTCTCCGAAGACCGGTGCTTACATCTTCGATGAGCAAATGGTTCCTAACGAAAAAGTACAGGACTTTTTCAAGAAATAAGATAAATGCAGTTGCTGCAAGGCGCTGATTACTTATAAAGCTCCTCTCGCCGATATATCGGCGAGAGGATTTTTTTTGCTATTAAATCGTTTCGGCTTTTATTATTTGTTAATTTTGTTATATCTTTGTGGCATAATGTATTGTACAAAAAAGTAGACTATGGGATTTTTTAGTTTTTTCTCAAAAGAAAAGAAGGAAACATTAGATAAAGGATTATCTAAAACAAAAGAAAGTGTGTTCGGGAAGATTGCCCGTGCTATAGCCGGTAAATCGAAAGTGGATGATGAGGTGCTGGATAATCTGGAAGAGGTGTTGATTACTTCGGATGTGGGCGTAGAAACTACGTTGAAGATTATAGAACGTATCGAGAAGCGTGCCGCAGACGAGAAATATATGAATGCGAAGGAGCTGAATGTGATTCTGCGCGATGAAATCGCTGCTTTGCTTACAGAGAACAACTCGGATGATGTGGACGACTTTGAAACTCCTGTTACGAAGAAACCATACGTGGTTATGGTAGTGGGAGTGAATGGTGTAGGAAAAACCACGACTATAGGCAAACTGGCTTATCAGTTTAAGAAAGCCGGCAAATCCGTTTATCTGGGTGCTGCCGATACTTTCCGTGCAGCGGCGGTGGAGCAGCTGGTTATCTGGGGCGAACGTGTGGGAGTTCCCGTTATCAAGCAGAAAATGGGTGCTGACCCTGCTTCTGTGGCATTTGATACTTTGAGTTCAGCGGTAGCCAATAATGCCGATGTGGTGATTATAGATACCGCCGGGCGTCTGCATAATAAAGTGGGTCTGATGAATGAGCTGACCAAAATTAAGAATGTAATGAAAAAGGTTGTGCCGGATGCTCCGAATGAGGTACTGCTTGTTTTGGACGGTTCCACCGGACAGAACGCATTTGAGCAGGCCAAGCAGTTTACTTTGGCAACGGAGGTTACGGCAATGGCTGTAACCAAGCTGGACGGAACGGCTAAAGGCGGTGTTGTAATCGGAATCTCCGACCAGTTTAAGATTCCGGTAAAGTACATCGGTCTGGGAGAAGGTATAGAGGACTTGCAGGTGTTTCGTAAAAAAGAGTTTGTCGATTCGTTGTTCGGAGGGAATGCATGAAACGGAAAACCATTGATATCATAACATTAGGCTGCTCTAAAAATTTAGTGGACTCGGAGCATTTGATGCGCCAGTTGGAGGAAGCGGGTTTTCATGTGACGCATGATGCCGAGCGTCCGAAAGGAGAGATTGCCGTAATTAATACCTGCGGTTTCATCGGCGATGCAAAAGAGGAGTCCATCAATATGATTCTTGAATTTGCACAGGCCAAGGAAGAAGGCGAACTGGAGAAACTCTATGTCATGGGTTGTCTTTCGGAACGTTACCTGAAGGAACTGGCGATTGAGATTCCTCAGGTGGATAAGTTTTACGGCAAGTTCAATTGGAAAGAGTTGCTGCAGGATTTGGGTAAGGCATACCATGAGGAACTGCACATAGAGCGTACATTGACCACTCCCCAGCATTATGCTTATCTGAAAATATCGGAAGGGTGCGACCGCAAATGCTCTTATTGTGCCATTCCTATTATTACAGGCCGGCATGTGTCGCGTCCTATGGAAGAAATTCTGGATGAGGTGAAGTATCTTGTGGCTCGCGGAGTGAAAGAGTTTCAGGTTATTGCGCAGGAGTTGACCTATTATGGCGTAGATTTATATAAGAGGCAGATGTTGCCCCAATTAATCGAAAAAATCTCGGAAATTCCGGGTGTGGAATGGATACGTTTGCATTATGCTTATCCGGCTCATTTCCCGATGGATTTATTCCGCGTGATGCGCGAGCGTCCCAATGTATGTAAATATATGGATATTGCCTTGCAGCATATCAGTGATAATATGCTGGAGAAAATGCGCCGTCATGTTACCAAAGAGGATACTTATCGGCTGATAGAAAAGTTCCGTGAAGAAGTGCCGGGAATTCATTTGCGTACTACGCTTATGGTGGGGCATCCAGGAGAAACGGAAGCTGACTTTGAAGAGTTGAAGGAGTTTGTCCGCAAGGTGCGCTTCGATAGAATGGGGGCATTTGCATATTCCGAGGAGGAAGGTACGTATGCCGCTGCCCATTACGAAGACAGCATTCCTCAAGAAGTAAAGCAAGCCCGGTTGGATGAATTGATGTCCATCCAGCAAGGTATTTCCGCCGAACTGAGCGCGGCAAAGATAGGCAGGCAGATGAAAGTGATAATCGACCGTTTGGAAGGTGATTACTATATCGGACGTACGGAGTTCGATTCTCCCGAAGTAGACCCGGAAGTGCTGATTGAATGTGGTGATGAACCGTTGGAGATTGGCGGCTTTTATCGGGTAGAGATAATAAATTCCGATGATTTCGACCTTTTTGGACGGATTATTTAAACATTTCCTTTCGTACTTCTTGTGTATGTGGGGAAGATTTGCTAATATAGCACCGTAGTTCACAATTTTAAAGCTTGGATTTTGAATAACAAAGAATTTACTTCGGAATTGTCACGCAGGTTGGGGTATACTTTGAAGGATACTTCGGAATTGGTTACATCTTTACTGTCGGATATGACGCGGCAACTGGAAGAAGGAAATACGATTTCCATACAAGGCTTTGGAACATTCGAAGTGAAAAAGAAAGCGGAACGTATATCCGTAAATCCAACAACCAAACAGCGTATGCTGGTTCCACCTAAACTGGTGCTGACTTATAAACCCAGTACCTTGCTAAAGGATAAGTTTAAGTAATCTTTCTTTTAAAATCTTCCATATTATGAATGAAAAACTAAACATACAGGATCTGATTGACTTGCTGGCTGAAAAGCATGGCATGAGCAAGAAGAATGCCGATAGTTTTGTGAAAGAGTTTTTCCAACTGATTGAAGAAGCGTTGGAAAAAGACAAGTATGTGAAGATTAAAGGCCTGGGCGCTTTTAAACTGATTGATGTGGAAAGCCGGGAGAGTGTAAATGTCAATACTGGGGAACGCTTTGAGATACAGGGCCATACCAAAGTCTCATTTACTCCGGAGCCTGCTCTGAAAGATATTATCAATAAGCCGTTTGCGCATTTTGAAACAGTAGTGCTCAATGAAGGTACTGTTTTAGAAGATACCCCTGTAGATAGTGGCAGTGAGGAAGATGAAGATACGGAGCAGAAAGTGGAAGATGTTGTGCCGGAAGTGGTTGCCGGTAGTACGGTTGAGATACCGGAGATTGCGGAAAAAAACGATAGTCCTGTCGAATCGGAACCTGTAGAAGAAACCGTTGCTCCTGTGGAGACTGTGGCTTCGGAGGAAGTTAATGAAGAGAGGGTGGAGGTTATCAAAACTGCCGGCCCGGCTGAATCTTCCGCAATGAAATACTTCATTGCCATCGTGGCTCTTGTGGTATTGCTATGTGCAGGAACCGTCGCTTATTTGTATTATCCTGATTGGTTTGACGGACTATCGGCTGAACAGCCTGTGGAGGAAACCGCTGGCAATGAAGCTGGCAATGAGGCAGGTAATACGGCTTTGATGGATAGTGTCGGTGTTAAGGATAGTGTGGCGATTGCCGTAAAAGATACTGTGTCGAAGAAGCTGATTGCTGAGCCTGTAATAAAACAGCAGGAAGCGCCGGTTGCCGTCAAACAGCCTGTGGCAGCTGCTACATCTGCTTCCCAGCCGAAAAAACAGAAGAAAGTTGAGTATGTACCCGATTCTACCAATTATACCATTGCAGGAACGCAGGCGACATACACGATAAAGCCGGGTGAGACATTGACCAGAGTGGCTCTTCGTTTTTATGGAACTAAAGCGTTATATCCATATATAGTAAAGCATAATCCGGACGTTATCAAAAAACCGGATAATGTACCTGCGGGCACAACAATAAAGATACCTAAATTAGTGAAGAAGCAGTAAAAAGATACTGCTTCTTTTTTGTTAAATACTCAGAGCTTGTTTAAAAATTCTTGAAGAAGTATTTTTTTCAGTTCCTTTTGAGTTTCTTCCCGGTCTGTTTTCCTCTTTTTATCCGTTACATAGCCTGCTATGCTCTTAGTAAAAACAGAAAAATATTTTCAAAGAAGAACTCTTGAAAAGAATGCTGAACAAAATTAAACAGGCTCTAAACTCTATGAAAGTAGTTTAATCTAAAGGTTTCACATTGTTTTTTAATAAAAATTAGTTGCTATGGTTAATTTATTCCCGTACTTTTGGAAGCGAATTATAATTACCGGTGTATGGCCGGGCGAAAACGAAAAATTAAACATTAAAATACATTGATTTATGGCTGAAACAATTGATATCCGCGAATTGAACGAGCGGATTGAAAGACAAAGTGCTTTCGTTACCAATCTTACTACGGGCATGGACCAGGTTATTGTAGGACAAAAGCACCTGGTAGAGTCGTTGTTAATCGGTTTGTTGTCTGACGGACATGTGTTGTTGGAAGGTGTGCCCGGTTTGGCAAAAACATTGGCTATCAAAACGCTGGCTTCATTGATTGATGCACAATATAGCCGTATTCAGTTTACACCTGACTTGTTGCCGGCGGACGTTATCGGTACGATGGTTTACAGCCAGAAAGATGAAACTTTTCAGGTAAAGAAAGGACCTGTATTTGCCAATTTTGTATTGGCCGATGAAATTAACCGTGCTCCGGCCAAGGTGCAAAGTGCTTTATTGGAAGCTATGCAGGAACGCCAGGTTACCATAGGTAAGGAAACATTCAGACTGCCTGAACCTTTTTTGGTGCTTGCAACTCAGAATCCTATCGAACAAGAGGGTACGTATCCGTTGCCTGAAGCGCAGGTAGACCGTTTCATGCTGAAGGTAGTTATCGACTATCCTAAACTGGAAGAAGAAAAATTAATTATACGCCAGAATATAAACGGAGAAAGACTGAATGTAAAGCCTATTCTGAAAGCAGACGAGATTATCGAAGCGCGTAAGGTCGTACGTCAGGTATATCTGGATGAAAAGATTGAAAAATATATTGTCGATATTGTATTTGCAACCCGTTATCCGGAGAAGTATGATTTGAAAGAACTGAAGGATATGATCGGATTCGGCGGTTCGCCTCGTGCATCTATCAATCTGGCATTGGCGGCACGCAGTTATGCTTTCATTAAACGCCGTGGCTATGTTATCCCGGAAGATGTGCGCGCAGTGGCACATGATGTATTGCGCCACCGCATCGGCCTGACTTATGAAGCTGAAGCAAGCAATATGACTTCGGATGAAATCGTCAGCAAAATATTGAATAAGGTTGAAGTGCCCTAATGTAAACAATTTGTTTACTATTTATGTATTACTGAATGGAAACAACTGATTTATTAAAAAAAGTCCGTCAGATTGAGATAAAGACGCGCGGATTGTCCAATAATATTTTTGCGGGCCAGTATCATTCGGCTTTCAAAGGTAGAGGTATGGCTTTTTCCGAAGTGCGTGAATATCAGTTTGGTGACGATATACGCGACATAGACTGGAATGTAACGGCTCGTTTTCATAAACCCTTTGTGAAGGTGTTTGAAGAAGAACGTGAACTGACTGTAATGTTGCTGGTAGATGTTTCCGGTAGTCTGGAGTTCGGTACTGTGAAGCAGATGAAGAAAGATATGGTGACGGAAATAGCTGCAACATTGGCTTTTTCCGCCATTCAAAATAATGATAAAATCGGTGTCATCTTTTTTTCAGACCGGATAGAAAAGTTTATTCCACCCAAGAAGGGACGTAAACATATACTATATATCATTCGCGAATTGCTTGATTTCCGTCCGGAAAGTCGCCGGACCAATATCCGTCTCGGCTTGGAGTATCTTACGAATGTTATGAAGCGTCGTTGTACGGCTTTTGTCTTATCGGACTTCATCGACCAGGAGAGTTTTAAAAATGCCATGACTATTGCCAATCGGAAGCATGATGTTGTGGCTATTCAGGTATACGACCGCCGTGTAGAGGAGTTGCCTGCTGTGGGGCTGATGAAAATAAAAGATGCGGAAACGGGGCATGAACAATGGATTGATACTTCTTCGCGTGCCGTACGGCGTGCTCATCGTGATTGGTGGGTGAATAAGCAGACGGAACTGAATGATACATTTACTAAGAGCAATGTAGATAATGTGTCAGTACGTACGGACCAGGATTATGTGAAAGCATTGATGAATTTATTTGCGAAAAGAAACTAATCGGAGAATGAAAAGATATTTATTTCTGATAACGCTGTTGACAGCATTGACGGGTAGGATAATAGCCCAGTCGGTGACAGTGGATGCTACAATTGATTCCTTGCAAATCCTTATCGGGGAGCAGGCCAAGATTAAGCTTCAGGTTTCATTGGACACTGATAAGCGCGCTATTCTTCCTGCCTATACTGATACTTTGGTGCGTGGAGTGGAAATTGTTGATATAGCCAAGCCCGATACACAGATGCTGAATGACGGCAGGCGCTCGTTGATAACTCAGGAGTACACCGTAACTTCCTTTGACTCGGCATTATATTATTTGCCCCCGATGGAGGTGCTTGTTGATAATAAGGCATATCGCTCCAAAGCTTTGGCATTGAAAGTGTATTCCATGCCGGTAGATACGTTGCATCCCGATCAGTTTTTTGGTCCTAAACCCGTAATGAAAGCACCTTTTGCATGGGAAGACTGGTATATGTCTATCGCTTGTGCTGTATTGTTTGTGCCATTCCTGTTGCTGCTTATCTATCTTGTGAAACGTATTCGCGATAACAAACCGATAATTCGCAAGGTGAAAGTAGAACCGAAACTGCCTCCGCATCAGTTGGCTATGCAGGAAATAGAACGCATCAAAGGTGAGAAAGTATGGCAGAAAGGACAATCGAAGGAGTATTATACAGAATTGACAGATGCTATTCGTACTTATATAAAAGACCGTTTCGGTTTCAATGCATTGGAAATGACTTCCTCTGAAATCATTGATAAACTATTGGAAATGAATGATAAAAATGCAATATCGGATTTACGTATCCTGTTCCAAACCGCGGATTTAGTAAAGTTTGCCAAACATAATCCACTGATGAATGAGAATGACGCAAATTTGATTAATGCGATTGACTTTATCAATGAAACAAAGGAAAAAGAAGATGAAAATGCCAAGCCGCAGCCTACTGAAATTACTATCATTGAAAAACGTTCCTTGCGTACCAAGATACTGCTTGGTGCAGGTATCGTTGCTTTAACGGCAGCACTTGCCGGTTCACTGATATATATAGGTTTGGAGCTGTATAACTATTTTGCCTAAGAGTAAAAGCAGGGAGATACGCTTCAATCATAAATCATAATTTGTAAAATTGTAAATATCATGGTTTTTGCCAATATTGAATATTTATTTTTGCTGCTGTTGCTTATACCTTATATAGTATGGTATATCATGAGGCGGAAGAATAGTGAAGCCACGCTTCAAATTTCAGACGCTCGTGTATATGCGCATGCTCCTAAGAGCTATAAGAATTACTTGCTGCATGCACCGTTTGCATTGAGGATAATAGCTTTAACCTTGATTATTCTCGTTTTAGTCAGGCCGCAAACTACTGATAGCTGGCAGAATAGTGAAATAGAGGGTATTGATATAATGCTTGCCATAGACGTTTCCACCAGTATGTTGGCTGAAGATTTGAAGCCGAATCGCCTGGAAGCGGCCAAGGATGTGGCGGCAGAGTTTATCAATGGCCGTCCGAATGACAATGTCGGCATCACGCTATTCGCCGGAGAAAGTTTTACGCAATGTCCGTTGACGGTAGATCATGCCGTGCTTTTAAATTTGATAAAGGACGTAAAATGTGGTCTTATTGAGGATGGTACGGCAGTGGGTATGGGTATTGCCAATGCGGTTACCCGGCTGAAAGACAGCAAAGCCAAATCGAAAGTGATTATTCTTTTAACAGACGGCACGAATAATAGAGGAGATATTTCTCCGTTGACGGCTGCCGAGATAGCTAAAAGTTTCGGTATCCGTGTTTATACTATCGGTGTAGGTACTAACGGTATGGCTCCATATCCTTATCCGGTAGGTGGAACTGTGCAGTATGTCAATATGCCGGTTGAGATTGACGAAAAGACCCTGACACAAATTGCCGGAACAACGGATGGTAATTATTTTCGCGCTACGAGCAATTCGAAGTTGAAAGAGGTATACGAGGAAATAGATAAGCTGGAGAAAACGAAACTGAACGTAAAAGAATACAGCAAGCGCCAGGAAGAGTATCGCTGGTTTGCTCTGGCAGCTTTCTTATGTGTGCTGTTGGAAGTTCTGTTACGTAATTCAATATTGAAGAAGATACCGTAGTATACGCATCCTTTTTCTCAGGATATTGTATCTTGTACAAGTTTAGTAAATAGTAAATCGTAAAAATAATAAATAAAGAAATGTTTCGATTTGAAGAACCTGCATATTTGTACTTGTTGCTGTTGTTGCCCTTGTTAGCAGCCTTCTACTTGTATTCCAATTATCGGAGACGGAAGAATATCCGCAAATTCGGTGATCCGGAACTGATGGCACAGTTGATGCCGGACGTATCCAAATATCGTCCGGATGTGAAGTTTTGGATGGTATTTGTTGTTATCGGTCTGTTTTCTGTATTGTTGGCGCGTCCGCAGTTTGGTTCTAAACTGGAAACAGTGAAGCGTCAGGGAGTTGAAGTGATGATTGCATTGGATATTTCTAATTCGATGCTGGCACAAGACGTACAGCCCAGTCGTTTGCAGAAAGCAAAGAGACTTGTAGCGCAGTTGGTGGATAAAATGGAGAATGATAAAGTAGGTATGATTGTTTTTGCGGGTGATGCATTTACACAGCTTCCTATTACAAGCGATTATATATCAGCCAAGATGTTTTTGGAGTCTATAGATCCTTCATTGATTTCCAAACAAGGTACAGCAATTGGGGCAGCCATTAATTTGGCCTCCCGTAGTTTTACTCCGCAAGAGGGGGTAGGGCGTGCAGTGATTGTCATTACCGATGGTGAAAATCATGAAGGTGGTGCAGTGGAAGCTGCTAAAGATGCCGCAGAAAAAGGTATTCAAGTGAATGCTCTTGGTGTAGGTATGCCTGAGGGAGCTCCCATCCCGGCAGAAGGGACAAATGATTATCGTCGCGACCGTGACGGGAACGTGATTGTAACTCGTTTGAACGAACAGATGTGTCAGGAGATAGCTAAGGCGGGCAATGGTATCTATGTGCGTGTAGATAATACAAATGGCGCTCAAAAGGCGATTAGCCGGGAAATTAATAAAATGGCGAAAGCTGATGTGGAAACACAGGTATACACAGAGTTTAATGAGCAGTTCCAGGCTGTGGCATGGATTATTCTGTTGCTTTTATTGGCAGAAATGCTGGTATTGGAGCGCAAGAACCCTCTGTTCCGTAATATTCATTTGTTTTCCAATAAGAAATGATGCGTATGTTACAGAAAAAATATATAAGCTTTTTTTTATTGCTGCTAATGGCAGCTACAGCTTCGGCTCAGAAAGCCGAACGTGATTTTATCCGTAAAGGGAACCGTTTTTTTAAAGATAGCGTGTATGTGGATGCGGAGGTAAATTATCGTAAAGCTTTGGAGACGAATCCTCAGTCTACAGTCTCTATGTTTAATTTGGGAAATACATTGGCTCAGCAGAATAAACTGCAAGAGGCTATGGAACAATATGTTGCCGCTACCAAGATAGAAAAGGACAAGAATGATTTAGCGCAAATCTATCATAATATGGGGGTGATTTTTCAATCACAGAAAGATTATGGCAAAGCGGTAGAAGCATATAAGCAGTCATTACGTAATAACCCGAAAGATGATGAAACACGTTATAATTTGGCTTTGTCGCAAAAGATGCTGAAAGACCAGCAGCAGAATCAGCAAAACCAGGACCAGAATAAACAGCAGCAACAGGACCAGCAGGAGGATAAAAAGGACCAAAATAAAGATCAACAGCAGAATAAAGACCAACAACAACCGCCGCAACCACAGAAAAAGGACAGTGAGATGTCTAAAGAGAATGCTGAGCAGCTTTTAAATTCTGTGATGCAAGATGAAAAAGATGTGCAGGATAAAGTAAAGAAACAGCAGGTTATTCAAGGTGGTCGTTTGGAAAAAGATTGGTAATAAATATAACAGGAAGTAGTATATGAGAAAAATAATTGTCTTATGGATGGTGCTGATGATAGTCAGTTTGCGTGCTTTTGCAGATAGCAAGGTTTCGTTTACTGCATCTGCACCTGATGTTGTGGCAGTAGGTGATCAATTCAGACTGTCATATACAGTGACCACACAGAAAGTGAGAGATTTCCGGGCTCCTTCTATAAAAGGTTTTGATGTACTGATGGGGCCCAGTCGTTCACAACAGAAGAGTGTGCAAGTTATCAATGGGCAGACAACCTCTACAAGTAGCATAACATTTACTTATATATTGATGGCTACGGCTGAAGGTAGTTTTACTATACCCGGGGCTACTATAACGGCAGAGGGCAATCAGATGGTTTCCAATTCTGTGCACGTAAAAGTACTTCCTGCTGATAGAACAAATGGAGGGGCTTCCGGAAACAGCGGAAGACAAAGTGGTTCTGCAAGCCGTGCTTCATCAGGAACGTCAGTATCGAATAATGATTTGTTTATTACAGCTACTGCCAATAAGACGAACCTGTATGAGCAAGAGGCTCTCTTGTTAACATATAAGATATATACTTTAGTAGACTTGAGAGGTTTTGACAACGTGAAACTTCCCGATTTTAAAGGCTTTCATTCTCAGGAAGTCGAATTGCCTAATGACCGTAAATGGAGTCTTGAACACTATAAAGGAAGAAACTATCAGACGACCGTATACCGCCAATTTGTATTATTTCCGCAACAACCGGGAAAAATAACGATTGATGCGGCACGTTTTGATGCATCTATAGCCAAGGTTACTCATGTGGACGATCCTTTCGAAGCTTTCTTCAATGGAGGTTCTAATTACGTAGAAGTGAAGAAGACATTAATGACCCCTAAATTGGTTGTTGATGTAAAAGCTTTACCGGATGGTAAGCCTTCGGGATTTTCCGGAGGAGTGGGAGAATTCAGTATTTCTTCTTTTATAAATAGTACGAATGTTAAGACAAACGATGCTGTTACTGTGAGGCTTGTTATTTCGGGTACGGGTAATCTGAAATTAATCTCTACTCCGGAAGTTAAATTCCCAGAAGACTTTGAAGTCTATGACCCGAAGGTTGATAATAAGTTCCGTTTGACAAATTCCGGACTCTCCGGCAGTCAGGTGATTGAGTATCTTGCCATTCCCCGTAATGCGGGAACATATAAGATTCCTGCTGTAAAGTTCAGCTATTTCGATATTAAATCTCGTACATACAAGACTTTAACGACCGAGGAATACGAACTCCATGTAGAAAAGGGAAGTGGTAATGCAGCTCAGACTATTGCCAATTTTACTAATAAAGAAGATTTGAAAGTTTTGAATGAGGACATACGTTATATCAAGCAGAATAACGTAACTCTTTCCCAAAAAGGAGATTTCTTCTTCGGTTCTTTGGCTTATTGGCTGTTTTACATAGTGCCCGGCATTGCATTCGTCCTGTTCTTCATTGTTTATCGTAAACAGATTGCAGCCAATGCCAATGTTGCTAAAATGCGTACGAAGAAAGCAAATAAGGTTGCTGTGAAACGTATGAAGTTAGCGGGGAAATTGTTGGCAGATAACAAGAAAGATGCATTTTACGATGAAGTATTGAAAGCATTGTGGGGATATATTAGCGATAAATTGAGTATTCCGGTTTCACGTTTATCTAAAGATAATGTTGAGGGAGAGCTTCGCAATTACGGTGTTGATGATGCACTGATAAAAGATTTCCTTGATGCATTGAACAATTGTGAGTTTGCCCGTTTTGCTCCCGGAGATGATAATCAGGCTATGGATAAAGTTTATTCAGATTCTTTGGAAGTTATCAGTAAAATGGAAAACTCTATAAAACATTAAATTGGGAGGTATAATGATGAAGAAAGTAATATCCTTAGCATTTGGTCTACTGATAGGATTAGCTGTGTGGGCGCAAGGAACGGCAGATACTTCGGCTTCTGCCAAAGATTCTGTGTCTATAGGTTCGCATACGGAATTTTCTGCAACTAAATCAGTTGACAATGTTACGAAAGCACAAGGTGACAGTGCATATATGCGTAATGATTATGCTTCTGCCATTCAAATATACGAGAGCTTATTGAAAAAAGGTGAAGCCGCTGAAGTTTATTATAATTTGGGTAATAGCTATTATAAAGCAGACGATATAGCAAAGGCTATTTTAAATTATGAACGCGCTTTGTTATTGCAACCGGGTAATGCAGATATTCGCGCTAATTTGGAAATAGCACGTTCCAAGACGATAGATAAGGTAGTTTCTGTACCTGATATATTTTTTGTAGCTTGGGTTAAGTCATTGACAAATTGTTTAAGTGTAGATGCTTGGGCTAAATTAGGTATTGTGTTTTTTATTCTTTTGCTTATCTCGTTTTCCCTATTCTTTTTTTCCAAACAGATTATCTGGAAAAAAAGCGGGTTTATAGCGGGAATTCTATTTTTAGTATTTACTGTATTAAGTAATATTTTTGCTTCGGAGCAGAAAAGTGAATTACTGGATAGGAATGATGCGATAGTCTTGTCTCCCAGTGTTACAGTACGGAGTACTCCCAGTGAAAGTGGTACTGGTTTATTCGTTCTGCATGAAGGGCATAAAATTGAAATTAAAGATAATTCCATGCGCGAATGGAAAGAGATTCGCTTGGAAGATGGCAAGGTAGGGTGGATTCCTGCTTCTGCGATAGAAGTGATTTAAGAGTATCCATTGCTAAATATAGAAGCCCGTATGAAATAAAGGAAACTATTTCCTTTTACTTCATACGGGTTCTTTTTGTATTTATGGGAATGTTAAACATATAATGGAAAAATACAGATAAATAGTTTGTTTTATCTTTTTTTTTCCTTAAGTTTATAGCGTGATAAAGAAATAACAAAGTATTAACCATTAAATTTATGAATATGAGAACGATAACATTTAATGAACTCCGTAAGATTAAAGACTCATTACCTAGTGGTAGTATGCATAGAATAGCCGATGAACTTGGACTTAATGTTGACACTGTAAGAAATTTCTTTGGCGGTCATAACTTTAAGGAGGGTAAAAGTGTTGGAATTCACTTAGAACCCGGTCCGGATGGCGGTTTAGTAATGATTGATGATACTACCGTTCTTGATCGGGCTTTAAAAATTTTAGATGAAATGGCAGGTGAAACTGCTGAACCTGTTCAGGCTTAAGAAAAGAAAGTAAAGAAGGATCCCAATTGCTGAGAAACAATTGGGATTTCTTGTTTGTTTTGTAAATAAATATAATAGACGACTTATGGAAGATAAATTAGTAACATTAGCGATTCTTACGTATGCTAAGGCACAAATACTAAAGAATGTTCTCGAAAATGAAGGTATTGAGACTTACATCCATAATGTAAATCAAATACAGCCGGTTGTATCTTCCGGTGTGCGTGTTCGTATAAAAGAAAGCGACTTACCGCATGCTTTGAAAATTACGGAAAGCTCGGCATGGTTGTCCGAAGAAGTAGTGGGAGAGAAGATGCCCCAAATAGAGAAAGGCAGTAATAAGGTCTTGATTCCTGTCGATTTTTCAAGTTATTCATTGAAAGCATGTGAGTTCGGTTTTAATTTTGCAAAAAACATAGATGCTGAAGTAGTTTTGCTTCATGTATATTTTACACCTATCTATGCGACTTCATTGCCATACGGTGATGTTTTTAACTATCAGTTGAGTGATGAAGAGAATGTCCGGAATATATTGCAGAAAGTACATTCGGATTTGAATGCTTTGTCCGATAAAGTAAAAGCTAAAGTTACATCCGGAGAGTTTCCTGATATAAAATACACTTGCGTATTGAGAGAAGGTATTCCAGAAGAAGAGATATTACGCTATTCTAAAGAAAATCGTCCGAGAATTATCATCATGGGAACGCGTGGTAAGAATCAGAAAGATATTGATTTGATTGGTAGTGTAACCGCTGAAGTTATCGAGCGTAGTCGCGTACCGGTTTTAGCCATTCCGGAGAATACACCGTTCAAAGAATTTAACGCTGTAAAACGTATTGCATTTATTACGAATTTTGACCAGCGCGATTTGATAGCTTTTGATTCATTAATTAATAGTTTAAAGCCATTTTGCTTCTCTGTTTCTTTAATACACTTAGCTGATGTAAAAGACACTTGGAATGAGATAAAGTTGGGTGGCATTAAAGAGTATTTCCAAAAACAGTATCCGCAATTGGAAATTCATTATGATGTAGTGAAGAATGATGACTTCCTTAATAGCTTGGATGAATATATTAAAACTAATCACATAGATATTATTACATTGACATCATATAAGCGAAATATATTTTCTCGTTTGTTTAATCCAGGAATTGCCAGAAAAATGATTTTCCATTCTGATACACCATTGCTGGTTATCTATGGGCGGCCTAATTGAAATGATAATTTTAATTTGTCTAGGTAAGGATGTGGGCTACCGCTAAATGCTGAATTAGTTTTAGTGGAGTCCACTTATTTTTTATCTTTTCATGGTTATACTATTACATGTCCCATTTCCTATGTTTGTGATGTAATATCAATATTATGTTTAATATATAACACCATAAACTAAAATAAACCTTTATCCTTCTCTAATTTGGAAGAAAATTTTACCAAAGATAGCTTGAATATGTAAGCTATCTTTGGTAAAATAGTAGCAATTCAATTATTGCATCAATTTTTCTATTTCATCAAATTCAGGACCCATTTGTAAGTTATAATAAACTCTGTATAATCCATTTAGCCACAAATCTTTCTGTTCAGGTTTCAGTTCTCTTGCTTTTTCATAATTAGGTCTTGCCTTTTCATAGAAAACTTTCAGTGTAGCTTGGTCTTCTTTGTATTTTGGATTATTGACATCAGTAGTAGCTTTTTCAGAGAAATCCTGAGCTTGCAGGCAATAGATTAAGCCCAAGTTGGAATATGCTTCTGCATAGTTAGGATCTACTTCAATGGTTTTGTTGTAGAATTCAATGGCTTTTTCATAATCTTTCATGTTATGATAAAGGTATCCTTTTACGTACAAATAGAATGTGTTATTAGGATCTTTAGCCAACATATCATCTGCAAACTGCATTGCTTCGTCAAACTTATTATTATTGCTATAATAATCAATCAGATGTCCAAAGAAGAATGAATGTTCAGGATACTTTTGAATACCATCTTTTAAGGAAGCGATCCATTTGACAGTATCACCTTGAGCTTTCAATGCTGTAGAAATAAATTCCATAGCATATTTACCCACTTCTTTGTCCTCCTTTGCATAAGGTGCATATTTCAACACGCTTGGATAATCTTCCATTTTGGCTGCAGCTAAGCTTGCATAATAAGCAATTTGGGGCAATACAGTATCTGTTTGAAGCAGATTCTCCTTTTCAAACATAGGATTGATGGCAATGTCTACATAAGTTGCGAAGAAATCCAAAGCCTCTTTATTCTTATCTAAATTAAAGAACTGGATACCACCGTTAATCAGGTTGGGACGCGCAGCTAATATAGCAGCACTGTTCGATCTTCTGAATTTATTTTTGATTTTACCTTTTTCGTTAGGAATCTGTGCAAGTTCATCGCATTTAAAGTAGTATTTACACATATTCAGTGCGCTGTTATACACTTTAAGAGTATCATAAGGCTTTCTTAAATAAGCATTCTCCATTTCCTTTTCATTGATTCTCTTTTGAATAAAGCCGGCTACATCCCATGTTTCGGCGTTGTCTTTGGTTTCAGCATTGTTCAGAGCTTCATTGATGAGCTTCTCTGCTTGTGCAAAATCCGGTTTTACGTCGTTAGCGATGCTTTTTGCCTCTTTCACGCTCTTTTCCTGAGCGAAGGTAAAGCCTGCCGCAAGTAGTAAAACCATTGAAAATAATACTCTTTTCATGATTGTAGAAAATTTTAAATTAATATTGTGTCTATTCTTCATTTTCATTGTTTACTATATCGTTCTGAGTTTTTTCTGATGCATCGCTATCCTCTTCTGCAATGATATCCTCTTCGGTTTCCGAGGTAACTTTACATACGGAGCCAATTTCATCATTACGTTTTTCAAGATTAATCAGTCGTACTCCCTGCGTAGCACGTCCCATTATACGAACATCTGCTACTTTCAGACGGATAGTGATGCCCGATTTATTGATAATCATTAAATCATTCTCGTCTGTTACAGACTTGATTGTTACCAGTTTGCCGGTTTTATCGGTGATATTCATAGTTTTTACACCTTTACCGCCACGGTTCGTCTTACGATAATCCTCAATATCAGAACGTTTACCGTATCCTTGTTCTGACACAACCATGATTGTCTCAGTTTCAGGGTCTTTGATACAAATCATTCCGACAACTTCGTCTTGTCCGTCTTCATCAAGCGTCATGCCGCGTACACCGGTAGCTGTACGTCCCATTACGCGCACGGCACTTTCGTGGAAACGGATGGCACGTCCGTTACGATTGGCAATGATAATCTCGTTGTCACCGTTAGTCATGCGCACTTCAATTACGCGGTCATCTTCGCGAATTGTAATGGCATTGACACCATTTTGGCGAGGACGGGAATATTGTTCGAGCAATGTTTTCTTAATGACGCCATTCTTTGTGCAGAACAGTACATAATGACTGTTAATGAAATCCTGGTCGTTCAGGTTCTTCACGCGCAGGTATGCATTTACGGCGTCATCAGAGTCTATATTCAACAGGTTCTGAATGGCGCGTCCCTTAGAATTTTTGGTTCCTTCGGGTATCTCATATACTTTCAGCCAATAGCACTTGCCTTTTTGAGTGAAAAACATCATGGTATTGTGCATTGTTGCAGGATATATATGTTCTACAAAGTCCTCATCGCGTGTCTCTGTTCCCTTAGAACCTACCCCACCGCGGTTTTGGGCACGGAATTCGCTTAACGGTGTACGCTTGATATATCCCATATGAGAAATGGTAATAATCATTTCATCGTCTGCATAGAAATCTTCCGGGTTGAATTCTTCCGATGAATAAACTATTTCAGAGCGGCGTTCATCACCGTATTTAGTTTTAATCTCGATTAATTCGTCTTTGATAACCTTGCGGCAGAGTTCGTCGTTAACGAGGATTTCTTCCAGATAAGCAATCTGCTTTTGGATTTCCTCATACTCGGCATGGAGTTGGTCCTGCATGAGTCCGGTTAACTGGCGCAGACGCATTTCTACGATGGCGCGCGATTGGATTTCAGTCAATTCAAAACGCTCCATCAAACCGCTGATTGCGTCATTCGGAGTTTTGGCGGCACGGATGATTTTGATTACCTCGTCAATATTGTCCGATGCGATAATCAAACCTTCTAAGATATGGGCACGTTCTTTAGCTTTACGCAAATCATATTGTGTACGGCGGATAACTACGTCGTGACGATGCTCTACGAAATACTTGATGAGGTCTTTCAGGTTCAGCAAACGAGGACGTCCGTGTACCAATGCTACGTTGTTTACGCCGAAAGAAGTCTGCAACAATGTCATCTTGTAGAGCTTGTTCAGCACTACACTGGCGTTGGCATCGCGTTTTACGTCGATGACGATGCGCATACCTTCGCGGTCAGACTCGTCGTTGGCATTGGAAATGCCCTCTATCTTCTTTTCGTTGGCCAAATCGGCGATGGATTTGATTAATTCGGCCTTATTTACTCCGTAAGGGATTTCGGTTACAACGATTTTATCATGCGTGGAAGATGTTTCAATCTCAGCCTTGGCGCGCATTACAACACGTCCGCGACCGGTCATGTAGGCTTCGCGCACACCGCTCATACCATATATATAACCGCCTGTCGGGAAGTCGGGAGCTTTGACGTAAGTCATCAAATCTTCGATGTCGATATCATTGTTGTCGATATATGCGACGCAGGCATCTATCACTTCGGACAGATTATGGGTCGGCATATTCGTAGCCATACCTACGGCGATACCGGAAGCACCGTTGACAAGAAGGTTCGGAATGCGGGTTGGCATAACGGTGGGTTCCAGCAACGAGTCGTCGAAGTTGGTTTGCATGTCTACAGTCTCTTTATCAAGATCCTGCATCATTTCTTCTCCAATCTTTTGCAAGCGGCATTCCGTGTAACGCATGGCGGCTGCGCTGTCACCGTCCACAGAACCGTAGTTGCCTTGTCCGTCTACAAGCATGTAGCGCATAGCCCACGGCTGTGCCATACGGACGAGAGCGCCATATACGGATGAGTCACCGTGCGGGTGATATTTACCTAATACCTCACCGACAACTCTCGCAGATTTCTTATAGGGTTTATCCGACGTATTTCCCAGTCCCATCATACCGAAAAGAATTCTTCGGTGAACAGGTTTAAAACCATCTCTAACATCCGGAAGGGCACGTGAAACAATGACCGACATGGAGTAGTCAATGTACGAAGACTTCATTTCCTCCTCGATGTTAATCTTTATAATTCTGTCTTGTTCAAGCATTTAAAAAGATTATTAATTATACATTTGCGGGTTTGTGAAAAACCACGCTAAAGTACTGCTTTTTTACGATATACAAAAGTTTTCCCTCATAAACTTTGTTGCAGATTTCCATGCTTGAAACCCCGTTTGGATATATGGTTTTTCGTTTGATGTATAATCGGTTAAAAATAAGACAGATACAAGTACCAGAAAGACACCTCCCTTTGGTACTCGGTGTACCTTACTAAGGTACGAGCCGTACCAAGCTTAGGTATATGAAGTTTCTTAGGTTGGTACATCGAATACCAACCGTTGGTACGGATGAAATTCCCACGTATTATAATATAATGTGTAGGGCGAACCGGAAAGATGTGATTTGTGGCACGGGATTTGTATATTATTAATCCAGTTTATGGTATGCAATATAAAGAAATGCGTATCTTTGTCAGTCAAAACCTTTAATTAAGGAGATAAAAATTATATGAACAATCAATTTTCACAAAGAGTTTCTGATATTATAACTTATAGCAAGGAGGAAGCCAACCGACTGAGAAATAGATATATCGGCCCGGAGCATCTTCTGCTCGGCATGCTACGTGACGGCGGAGGAAAAGCTATCGAAATATTGATGAAACTCGATATAGACTTGAAGCAAGTAAAAAAGCGCATTGAAAACTTCTTGAGAGATGCCGAAGACGACACCCTATTACCCGATGCGGATGTGCCATTGTCGCCAATGGCCGCTAAGATATTGAAGATGTGCATTCTGGAAGCGCGCATTTTAAAGAGTTCAACAGCCGATGCCGAACATGTGCTGTTGGCTATACTGAAGGATGGCGACAACCTGGCTGCCACCGTCCTGGAAGAGAATCAGGTGAATTATCAAGCTGTATTTGAACAGCTTACAATGAAATCCACCAACCCGAATGCTGGTATGGGATTTCCGGAAGAAGAGGAAGAAGAGGATGAAGACATGAACATGTCCCACTCTTCTCGCAATGCAGGACAAGGAGCGGCTTCTTCTGCACAGACTGCCTCGAAGAAGTCTTCCAATGATACTCCGGTCCTGGATAACTTCGGTACGGACATGACCCGTGCGGCAGAAGAAGGCAAGCTCGATCCGGTTGTAGGGCGTGAGCGTGAGATAGAACGGTTGGCGCAGATATTGAGTCGTCGTAAGAAAAACAATCCGGTGCTGATTGGTGAGCCGGGTGTCGGCAAGTCGGCTATTGTAGAGGGATTGGCACTGCGTATCGTTCAAAAGAAAGTATCCCGTATCTTGTTTGACAAGCGGGTGGTAATGCTCGATATGGCCTCTGTTGTAGCCGGAACCAAATACCGCGGACAGTTTGAAGAGCGCATTCGCTCCATTATCAACGAGTTGCAGAAGAATCCGAACGTAATCTTGTTCATAGATGAGATTCATACTATTGTAGGCGCCGGTGCAGCTGCCGGTTCTATGGATGCAGCCAATATGTTGAAGCCGGCTTTGGCTCGCGGCGAAATACAATGTATCGGTGCTACCACGCTTGACGAATACAGAAAGAATATCGAGAAAGACGGTGCTTTGGAGCGTCGTTTTCAGAAAGTTATAGTAGAACCCACTACTCCGGAAGAAACGCTACAGATACTGAGAAACATAAAAGAGAAGTACGAAGACCACCATAATGTGAGCTATACGGACGAAGCGTTAGAGGCATGTGTCAAGTTGGCAGAGCGTTATATAACCGACCGTAACTTCCCGGATAAAGCCATTGATGCTTTGGACGAAGCCGGTTCGCGTGTGCATCTGACGAACATTAATGTTCCCAAAGAGATTGAAGAGCAGGAAAAGCTGATAGAAGACGCACGTGTTTTGAAGGCTGAAGCCGTAAAGTCGCAGAACTTTGAACTGGCCGCCAGTTATCGGGATAGAGAGAAAGAACTTTCCGCTCGCCTGGATGAAATGAAAGAGGAATGGGAAGCCCGTCTCAAAGACGACCGCCAGCTTGTTGGAGAGGAAGAAATAGCCAATGTCATATCGATGATGTCCGGCATTCCGGTGCAACGTATGGCTCAGGCGGAAGGTCTTAAGCTTGCAGGTATGAAAGAAGATTTGCAGGCAAAAGTTGTGTCTCAGGATGCTGCGATAGAGAAACTTACCAAAGCCATCCTGCGCAGCCGTGTAGGCTTGAAAGATCCTAACCGCCCTATCGGAACGTTTATGTTCCTCGGCCCTACCGGCGTGGGTAAAACGCATTTGGCCAAGCAGTTGGCTAAATATATGTTTGGCTCCAGCGATGCGCTGATACGCATTGATATGAGCGAATATATGGAGAAATATACGGTGTCCCGTATGATTGGAGCGGCTCCGGGGTATGTCGGTTATGAGGAAGGCGGACAGTTGACAGAGAAGGTACGCCGGAAGCCTTATTCCATAGTGCTGTTGGACGAAATTGAAAAAGCTCACCCGGATGTGTTCAATATCTTGTTGCAGGTGTTGGACGAGGGACGTCTTACTGACAATTATGGCAGAACGATTGACTTTAAGAATACAGTCATCATCATGACCTCCAATATCGGTACCCGCCAGTTGAAAGAGTTCGGTCGTGGCGTAGGTTTTGCGGCACAGGCACGTACGGATGATAACGAGTACTCGCGCAGTGTGATTCAGAAAGCATTGAACAAGACCTTTGCTCCTGAGTTCCTGAACCGTTTGGATGAAATCATAACGTTTGACCAGCTTTCGTTGGATGCCATTACGAAGATTGTGGACATAGAGCTGAAAGGTTTGTATGAACGGATTGAAGCTATTGGTTATAAGATGGTTGTAGATGATGAAGCCAAGAGATTCCTTGCTGCCAAAGGCTACGATGTGCAGTTTGGCGCCCGTCCGTTGAAGCGTGCCATTCAGAATTATCTGGAAGACGGACTTTCGGAGCTGATTGTGTCTGCCGGATTACAGCCCGGTGATACGGTTAATGTTTCTGTCGATAAGGAAAAAGACGAGTTGAGTATAACCAAAGCCTAACAAGCCTTTATAATAAAACAGTCAAAATGTCAGTTCTTCGGGACTGGCATTTTTTTTGTGTTCAGTTTGCCAAAACAATAAAAATACAAATCTAAAAATATAAACTTAGTATGCAAAAAGGAAATATTGGGGTAACTACAGAGAATATCTTCCCCGTTATCAAAAAGTTTTTGTACAGTGACCATGAAATCTTCCTTCGTGAGTTAGTTTCTAATGCCGTCGATGCTACCCAGAAACTTAAAACACTGGCTTCTATCGGTGAGTTTAAGGGTGAACTCGGTGATTTGACCGTGCATGTGTCTTTAGGCAAGGATACGATTACCGTATCCGATCGTGGTATCGGCCTGACGGCAGAAGAAATAGATAAATACATCAATCAGATTGCATTCTCGGGAGCCAACGACTTCCTGGAGAAATATAAGAATGATGCCAATGCCATTATCGGTCATTTCGGACTTGGCTTTTACTCGGCTTTTATGGTTGCCAAGAAGGTCGAAATCATCACCAAATCCTATCAGGATGGTGCTAAAGCCGTGAAATGGACTTGCGACGGTAGTCCGGAGTTTACCATCGAAGATACGGACAAGGCAGAACGCGGCACGGATATCGTTCTTTATATAGACGACGATTGCAAGGAATTCCTTGAAGAAGCGCGCATCTCTTCTCTTTTGAAGAAGTATTGCAGCTTCCTTCCCATTCCCGTTGCATTCGGCAAGAAAAAAGAATGGAAAGATGGCAAACAGGTTGAAACAGCCGAAGATAACATCATCAACAACGCTAATCCGTTGTGGACGCTGAAGCCCAGCGAATTAAAAGACGAGGATTACAAGAAGTTCTATCGCGACCTCTATCCGATGTCCGATGAACCCTTGTTCTGGATACATCTGAACGTGGATTATCCGTTCCATCTTACTGGTATTCTGTACTTCCCGAAGGTAAAGAGCAATATAGAGTTGAACAAGAACAAAATCCAGCTTTATTGCAATCAGGTCTATGTAACGGACTCTGTAGAGGGTATTGTTCCGGATTTTCTGACATTGCTGCACGGTGTACTCGATTCACCGGATATTCCGCTGAACGTGTCCCGTTCCTATTTGCAGAGTGACTCTAATGTGAAGAAAATCTCTACATATATTACGAAGAAAGTATCCGACCGCTTGCAATCCATATTCAAGAACGACCGTAAGCAATTTGAAGAGAAGTGGAACGATTTGAAAATCTTCATCAACTACGGAATGCTCACACAAGAGGATTTCTATGATAGAGCAAAGGATTTCGCCCTTCTTTCCGATACGGACGACAAGTATTATACCTTCGAAGAGTATAAGACCTTGATAAAGGATAGCCAGACGGATAAGGATGGTAATCTGATTTATCTGTATGCCAACAACAAAGATGAGCAATACAGCTATATCGAGGCTGCCAAGAATAAGGGATATAATGTGCTGTTGATGGGCGGCCAGCTTGATGTTGCCATGGTAAGCATGCTGGAGCAAAAGTTCGAGAAAGTGCGTTTCACCCGTGTAGACAGTGATGTCGTTGACAATCTGATAGTGAAGGAAGACAAGGCGAAAGATGTCTTGGAAGCTGATAAACAGGAGGTTCTCTCTGTTATCTTCAAGAGCCAGTTGCCGCAGATAGAAAAGACAGAGTTCAATGTAATGGCTCAGGCCTTGGGTGAAAATGCTTCACCGGTCATGATTACTCAAAGCGAGTACATGCGTCGTATGAAAGAAATGGCTAATATCCAGGCAGGAATGAGTTTCTATGGCGAAATGCCGGACATGTTCAACCTGGTATTGAATGCCGACCATAAGCTGGTAAAAGAGATTCTGGCTGATGAAGACAAGGAATGTGCGGCTGCCGTTGCTCCGATTCAAAAAGAAATGGACGATGTAAATACTCGTCGTAATGAATTGAAAAAGAAGCAGGAGGGCAAGAAAGATGAGGATATCCCTACAGCCGAAAAGGATGAGGTAAATGATTTGGATAAGAAGTGGGAAGATTTGAAAAACCGGAAAAATGGATTGTTTGCCGACTATGCCGCTCAGAATAAGGTTGTCCGTCAACTTATTGATTTGGCATTGCTCCAAAATGGTATGTTGAAAGGTGAAGCTTTGAATAATTTTGTAAAGAGAAGCATCGATTTGATTAAATAACCCCCTTTAGATTTCTATTATAACAGGGCATTGCAGCTAATATGAGTTGTAATGCCCTTTTTTTGTCTGTTTTTTCGTAATAGGTCTGTTTTTTTTCGTTGGATACGAGGTTTTTGGAAACAATTGTCTATATTTGAGCATTGAATAAATTAGTATATTTCACTCGAAACCGTATTCATGAAAAGATTTTTTTTGTTTTTGTCAGCCTGTTTATTGCTTCTGCCGTTTGTGCAAGCTCAGAAAGTAGGACTTGTTTTGAGTGGCGGAGGTGCGAAAGGCATGACCCATATCGGTATCATTCGCGCTTTGGAGGAAAACAATATTCCTATCGACTACATTACGGGTACTTCTATGGGAGCTATCATAGGTTCACTCTATGCTATGGGGTACTCTCCCGATGATATGGAGGCTTTATTGCGTTCCGAAGACTTCAAACGCTGGTATTCAGGACAGGTAGAACCCGAATACGGGTATTATTTCAAACAAAACCGACCGACCCCGGAGTTTTTCAATATCCGTTTCTCCTTTAAGGACTCGCTGCATATCAAGCCTCAGATACTTCCTACAAGCATGGTAAATCCCATTCAGATGAATCTGGTCTTTGTGGAGCTATTTGCACGGGCTACGGCTGCATGCAGCGGCGATTTTAACCGCCTGTTTGTGCCTTTCCGGTGTATTGCCTCCGATGTATATAACAAGAAACCGTTGATTATGCGTAGAGGAGATTTGGGAGATGCGGTACGCGCTTCCATGAGTTTTCCGTTTGTTTTCAAACCGATAGAGATTGATAGCGTTTTAGCTTATGACGGTGGAATTTATAATAATTTCCCCACAGATATTATGCGTGAGGACTTTAAACCGGAAGTCATCATAGGTAGCGTGGTAGCTGCCAACCCCGGTAAGCCGAAAGAGAATGATTTGATGAGCCAGCTTGAAAATATGATTATGCAGAAGACGGATTATACTCTTCCGGATTCTTTAGGCATTATTATGACATTCAAGTATGATGATGTAAGCCTTTTGGACTTTGACCGTTTGCAGGAGTTGCACGATATCGGCTATAACCGGACTATCAGTTTAATGGATTCTATAAAAGGTCGTATTCATCGGAGGGTAAGTGCAGAAAATGTTCGTTTAAGACGGTTGGTCTACCGCAGTAATTTGCCTCAATTCCGCTTTAGGGACATCTATATAGAGGGCGCCAATCCACAACAGCAGGCGTATATCAAAAAAGAATTTCATGACGAAGACCATGAGGTGTTTACATATGAAGATTTGAAACGTGGATATTTCCGTTTGCTGTCTGATAATATGATATCGGAGATTATACCTCATGCTGTATATGACTCTGAAAACGACTTGTATTCGCTGCATCTGAAAGTGAAAATGGAAGATAATTTTTCTGTAAGGATGGGTGGAAGTGTATCGACAACCAGCTCTAATCAGATTTATTTGGGGTTGGGTTATCAGGACTTGAATTATTATTCCAAAGAAATAACCCTTGACGGCCAGATTGGCAAGGTATATAATAATGCGCAGCTTATGGCCAAGATAGACCTTCCTACCCGTATTCCAACCTCTTACCGCCTTATTGCTTCTTTAAGTACATTCGATTATTATAAAAAGGACAAACTCTTTTCTAAGAATGATAAGCCCTCTTTTAACTCTAAAGATGAACGTTTTGTCAAGCTGATGGTAGCCTTGCCTTTTTTGGCCAATAAACGGGCGGAAATAAGCATCGGATATGGGAAACTTCAAGACAATTACTTTCAGTCCAGCGTGATTAATTTTGACAAGGACCGTTCGGATAGGAGTACCTACAACCTTTTGGGAGGGGCTATCGGCTTTTATGGGAGTACGCTGAATGCACGACAGTATGCCACTAAAGGGTATTTTGAAAAACTGGTGGCACAGGTCTTTAGCGGAAAGGAGAAATTTATACCGGGAAATCCGACGGAAACGAGTGTTACGACTAAAGAAAGGCAATCTTGGCTGCAAATTTCTTATATGAAATATGCCTATCATACTATGAGTCCCAAATTTACTTTGGGATGGATGGCAGAGATGTTGTATTCATCGAAGAACTTTTCGGAGAATTATACGGCAACCATGTTGCAGGCGGCAGATTTTTCTCCTACTCCTCATAGTAAGCTGATGTATAATGAAGCATTCCGGGCCAACCAATTCTTGGCAGCGGGTATCAAGCCTATTTTTGTTTTCAATGATATGTTCCAATTCCGTTCTGAATTTTATGGTTTCGTACCGATATTTCCTATTAAAAAGAATGCATTGAACAAAGCTTATTATGGAAAAGCGTTTTCGCGCTTTGAATATATAGGAGAAATTTCTGTAATATGCCAATTGCCCTTTGGAGCAATATCTGCATATGTAAATCATTATAGCTCACCGAAAAAGGAGTGGAATGTGGGGTTGACACTCGGCTGGCAGCTGTTTAATTATCGGTTTATCGAGTAATTTTTTTCAAAAAAAGTTTGTGTATCTCTTGCTAATTCAAAAAAAGTACGTATCTTTGCACCCGTAAAACAAACAAGGCCGCGTAGCTCAACTGAATAGAGTAGCTGACTACGGATCAGCCGGTTACAGGTTTGAATCCTGTCGCGATCACAAAAAGACTATCTGAAAAGATAGTCTTTTTTGTATTTTCTTGAGTCAGTCCAGAATTAGGATGGCTCAGTTTGAAAACGGAGGCTCAGTTTTCAAACTTGGGGGAATTAGTTAGTTAAAACAAGCACTTGTTTTTTAAAGACAAGACGTTTCAAAGGTTACTAACATACAGACCGACAGGTTAGTAACGTGTCGGGTAACATGTTACTAATGTATCAGGTGAAAGATTAGTAATGTTATGCGTGAAAGATATAGAATCTTACAGGTATAACATATATATCAAAGAATGAACAGGTAGGCATAAAAAAAGACTGGTGTTTTTTATATGAGAAGCACCAGTCTTATCTAATTAAAAAGATTCCTTTATCAGCATTTTATTTTCAATTCATTCAAAATAGCACGCATCTTTTCAAATGTTGTGATACGAGTCGGTACAAGCGGCAAACGCAATTTGTTTTCAATCAGCCCCATTACATTCAACATAGCCTTCACCCCAGCAGGGTTACCATCTACGAACAACAGGCTGAATAATTCCGTAAACTTATGATGAATAGTCAATGCATTTGCAAAATCACCCTGTAATGCCAAACGGGTCATACGGCTGAATTCACGCGGAAATGCATTACCGATAACCGAAATAACCCCTACAGCACCCAAAGTAATCAAAGGAAATGTAATACCATCATCACCCGAAATCACATCAAAATTAGCCGGTTTATTCTTGATGATATCATCCATCTGAGTAATATTACCCGATGCCTCCTTGATAGCGATAATATTCTTGAAATCACGTGCCAAACGCAAGGTGGTCTCAGCAGTCATGTTCACACCAGTACGTCCCGGCACATTATAAAGAACCACAGGAAGATCCGTTGCTTCAGCAATCGCTTTATAGTGTTGGTAAATACCTTCCTGAGAAGGTTTGTTATAATAAGGTACAGCAACAAGCACGGCATCAACTCCTGTCATATCATCATTTTTCAGCGTTTCCACAACAGCACGGGTACAGTTGCTGCTAACCCCCAGCAGAATAGGAATACGTCCATTCACTCTTTCGATTATCAAACGTTTTATCTTGTCTTTTTCTTCTTTAGTCAAAGTTGGGGTTTCAGCCGTGGTTCCCAACACGCATAAAAAGTCTGTTCCATTTTGAAGCTGGTAATCAACCAGACGAAGTAACGCATCATAATCAACGCTGTCATCTTCCTTGAAAGGAGTAATCAACGCTACTCCCATGCCTTTTAATCTTGTCTGTATCATAAATGAATTATAAATTCTTATTTAATAGCCTACAAAAGTACGAATATTTTCTATTTTAGCGATAAAAATCACACTATTTTTACTTTATACTCGCTAAAAAGTCACTCTATCATTTGCAGAAACTCCTCTTCGCTCACAATGGTCACACCCAGTTTCTGCGCTTTCTCCAGTTTACTGGGCCCCATATTGTCACCTGCCAGAATAAAGCTGGTCTTGGACGAAATACTTCCCACATTCTTACCGCCATGCTTTTCAATTAACTCCTTATATTCGTCACGCGAATGATGGGCGAAAACCCCACTGATCACGATAGATTTCCCTGCCAGTTTGTCAGTGTGTTCCGAAGTATCCTCCTCATCGGCTTCCAGTCTCACACCCGCCACACGAAGACGCTCTATAATGTCACGATTCTTCGGATTAGCAAAATACAACAAGATACTCTGCGCTATTTTTTCTCCGATTTCATCGACATGAATCAAATTATCCAAACTCGCGTCTGCCAAAGCATCCATCGACTTAAAGGATTTTGCCACCTTCTTCGCCACAGTTTCACCCACAAAACGGATACCCAATGCAAAGAGCACCCTTTCAAACGGCACTTCTTTGGACTGCTCTATACCTTTTATTATATTCTCGGCAGATTTTTCTCCCATACGTTCTAGGTTGATGATATCCGATGTTTTTAAAGTATACAGATCGGCAACATCACGTATCAATCCTTCCTGGTAAAACTGATCTACCGTTTCCGGACCGAGACCATCAATATTCATAGCTCTACGGCTGATAAAATGTTCTATTTTTCCCTTGATCTGTGGGGGGCAAGCGGCATCATTGGTACAATAATAAGCAGCTTCACCTTCATAGCGTACCAATTTACTGCCACACTCGGGACAATGAGTAATAAACTTTACTTTGTCACCTATCATAATACGGGCGTCTTTGTCCACACCTACAATCTTTGGAATAATCTCACCGCCTTTTTCTACATATACCATATCACCAATATGCAAATCCAACCCTTCTATGATGTCGGCATTATGGAGCGAAGCACGCTTTACCACGGTTCCGGACAACTGTATAGGATCCAGATTGGCCACCGGAGTCACAGCACCTGTTCTCCCCACTTGATAGGTCACCTTGTTCAAGCGGGTAAGTGCCTGTTCGGCTTGAAACTTGTATGCAATGGCCCATCGGGGTGATTTTGCCGTAAAACCCAAATTACGCTGCTGTCGCAAAGAATTCACTTTCAATACTATTCCATCCGTAGCTACAGGCAGATTCTTACGCTCCACATCCCAGTATTTGATAAAATCAAAAACTTCCTGCAATGTTTTGCATTTGCGAGTGAGATCGGAAATTTTAAATCCCCATTTCTCAGCTTCTTTCAGATTTTCATAATGACCGTCGCACGGCAAATTATCTCCAAGTAAATAATAAAGGTAGGCATCCAGCTTGCGAGATGCCACAATAGCAGAATTCTGCAACTTCAATGTTCCCGAAGCCGCGTTGCGGGGATTGGCGAACAACGGTTCTTCGCGGGCTTCCCGTTCTTTGTTCAATTCCTCAAACACCACCCAAGGCATCAAAATCTCCCCACGAATTTCAAATGCTTCAGGATACCCCTTTCCATGCAACACCAAAGGGATACTGCGGATGGTCTTTACATTGCCTGTCACATCATCTCCCTGCACACCATCGCCACGCGTCACGGCGCGCACTAGTTTTCCGTTCTCATAAGTCAGAGAGATGGAAGTTCCATCATACTTCATTTCACAACAAATTTCAAAATCCTCGTTCAGAGACTTCTTTACCCTGTCATAAAACTCGGTTACTTCCGTTTCCGAATAGGTGTTAGCCAATGAAAGCATAGGATATTTATGTACCACCTGCGTGAAATTTTTGTTTATATCACTTCCCACACGCATACTGGGCGAGTTCTCATCTCTATGTTCCGGATGTTTTTCTTCCAGATCCTGAAGTTCACGCATCAGCTTGTCAAACTCCTGGTCTGTAATCTCAGGCGCATTCAATACATAATAATTATAGTTATGTCGATGAAGCTCCTCGCGCAATTGGTCTATTCTTTCTATTTCTGTCATATATAAAAGGTAGTTTTCCCGCAAAAATAGCTATTTTTTGAATGAAAAACACCTTCCGACAAAGAGGAATTTGCTACTTTTGCAAAAAATAACCGAATATGAGAATAGACATCATTACCGTTTTACCCGAGATGCTGGAAGGCTTCTTTAACTGCTCTATCATGAGCCGTGCGCAGAAAAAAGGAATTGCAGAAATACATATACATAATCTGCGTGATTATGCATACGACCGTTATCGCAAAGTAGACGATTATCCCTTCGGTGGATTTGCCGGTATGGTGATGAAGATTGAACCGATAGACCGATGCATCTCAGCTTTGAAAGCAGAACGCGAGTATGACGAAATAATATTTACATCTCCAGATGGAGAGCAGTTTAACCAGCCGATGGCCAACTCACTTTCACTCGCAAAGAATTTAATTATTCTATGTGGCCATTTTAAGGGTATAGACTATAGAATACGTGAACATTTCATTACGAAAGAAATCAGTATCGGTGATTATGTTTTGACAGGTGGGGAGTTGGCTGCCGCCGTTATTGCCGATGCCGTAGTTCGTATTATTCCCGGGGTCATTTCTGACGAACAATCGGCATTGTCCGATTCTTTTCAAGACAATCTGTTAGCTGCTCCTGTATACACTCGTCCTGCAGAATACAAAGGATGGCAAGTTCCCGATGTGTTGTTATCCGGACACGAGGCAAAGATTAAAGAATGGGAACTTCAGCAGTCATTAGAAAGGACACAGCGGCTAAGACCCGATTTGTTGAAATAAAAAATATATATAAATAATAAAGAGGTAAAAGCCATGTTCGTCATAGGGCTTTTACCTCTTTTCTTTTGCTTATATCATATCCGAAAAGATGTTCTCTCCTTAAGTGTAATCTAAGTTCATCTTCCTTTCCCTTATATATTAATAAAGCTTTTTCAAGTGTTTTTCTACTCCGTTTTTTCAAAAACAAGCCATTTCATCGAAAAAAAATAATTGAAGTTATCATTTTATACCCATGTAACAAGTTGCAACGGCAACCATTTTCATACTCATTCCATCTAGAGAAGGTTATAAAAAAAGCCCTGCAAGAGATGCTTCAATTTATTCATCTACACTCTCGCAGGGCTATAATTTAAAAGATAAAATTTTCAGACTTCCAAAGCGCCTATTATATCTTTTACAGATGTATATCCATGACGTTCCAAATAGTCATTTATTCCTTCTGAAACTTTGACAGTAATAGTTGGATCTATGAAGTTGGCAGTACCTATCTGTATTGCGGTGGCACCTGCTAGCATAAACTCCACAGCATCCTTCCATCCCATGATACCCCCTAGTCCAATGACAGGAATATTTACTGCTTTAGCGACTTGCCATACCATACGCAATGCAATTGGTTTTACCGCTGCACCACTCATGCCGCCGGTAATAGTGGAAAGTACAGGCCTACGCTTTTCAGCATCGACAGCCATCCCCAGCAGGGTATTGATCAGAGATACACTGTCCGCACCGGAAGCCTCGGCCGCACGTGCTATTTCTGTGATGTCTGTCACATTGGGAGATAATTTTACGATCAGCGTCTTTTTATATACATTACGTACAGCTTTTACAACCTCGGAACATCCGCATGCGGAGACCCCGAAGGCCATACCACCCTGCTTTACATTAGGGCATGAAATATTCAATTCTATAGCGGGAATATGATCCAGATCATTGATGATCTCGGCAGTCTTCACATAATCCTCTACAGCAGATCCGGATACATTAACGATCATATTAGTATGAATATCCCTTATCTGCGGATAGATATGTTCAACAAAATAATCCACCCCTTTATTCTGTAACCCTACCGCATTAAGCATCCCCATAGGGGTTTCTGCCATGCGTGGGTAAGGATTACCCTCACGATGATGAAGGGTAGTCCCTTTTACAATGATACCACCAATCTTTTCGAGGTCTACAAAATCCTCAAACTCTTTTCCGTATCCAAAGGTACCCGATGCTGTCATAACCGGGTTACAAAGCTTTAAATCGCCGATATTTACGCTTAAATCTGCCATAATAGTTTCTTTATATTAAATACAGGACCCTCTTTACAAACACACAAATGCCCTTCGTCCGTGTTCTCCACACAGCATAAGCATGCACCGACACCACAAGCCATCCTATTTTCCAGTGAAACCTCACATTCTATTCCATGAGCTTTGGCGTATTTAGCTACCGAAACCATCATGGGTTTTGGACCACAGGTGTATATCATATCAAACCGGTCTGTATGCAAGACGCTATGCTGTGTCACATAACCTTTCTCGCCCATACTTCCATCTTCAGTCGTTGTATACACCTCACCTAATTTCTCAAAATTTTCCAACTGTAACAGGTCTTTGGATGAACGTGCGCCTAGCAGGAAAGCAGGCGTACATCCCATTTTTACCAACTCTGCACCAAGCATCAACATCGGGGCGGTACCCACACCACCGCCAACCAGTAACGGCTTTACCTTTGTCACGTTCCGAGGCATTGTAAATCCATTACCGAGAGGCATCACCACATTAACAATATCTCCTTGTTTCACAGTGGCTAGTTTGCGAGTGCCATCGCCAACTAATTGCACCAGGAACCAAACTTCATTGGTTGTTTTATCCACATAATTAATAGAAATAGGACGGCGGAGAAAAGTAGTATTGGAACCGTCTATACGTATCTCAGCAAACTGGCCCGGCAGCATCTCGGGCAATGGGTTGGCATGAGTCAATTTTATCAGAACATAATTGGCATGCAATTTGATGTTCTGTGTAACCACAAGGTCTAAAATATATTTTTTCATGAAATAAAATTGGGTAAATTCGTTTTCTATGCAAAGATACACGAATTTACCCAAATCTTATTCTGCCAACCGGCATTTTAGTGGATTCCCACCCTAATTTTCAGGTTTGAACGTTTCATAAGTCCCATTATCAAAGAATATTCTTATTTCAGTGATTTTTTTGGCAGGTACTTCCCTGTCTCTTATACACATCTCCGAGCCCACGAGACTACGC
>ERZ1027209.41-NODE-41-length-48637-cov-14.053333_pt1 | contig 48637 bp, 80 predicted proteins | sample MGYA00519269_ERZ1027209 | MGnify/ENA primary metagenome ERZ1027209 (study PRJEB26926, sample SAMN06164733) | human gut metagenome | biome: ENVO:00009003; feature: ENVO:2100002; material: ENVO:00002003 | host: Homo sapiens | place: USA | collected 2012 ... | reverse complement strand
AAAAATATCTGACTGACCAGCACCAATAAAAACGAAACCGGTATCATTTTTTACCTCCTCATAGCTTCTGCGTTGACCGCTGATGGGTTTTATTACAGGTTTGCTATAGTTTGCCTTTGTCAAAAAGTTTGGCGGCTTAAAACTCAAAAATGAATTTTCGCAACTTGTTCTTTAACTCCATTAGTAACGATGTAATAATCTGGCAGCGTTACACCTGCGTTTTTAACAAGCTTCATGTAACTTAAAACTCCACGAATACCGTCAATGTACATAAAAACTTTAGCTTCGTGTTCTTTGTCTGTATATAGTAGTTCAGTGCAATCATGGTTAAGGTCTCTAATATATCCCCGTTTCGGGATGTATATGTATAAAACATCCCGACGCTGGTTATATTCCCGTGCGTCTTCGTCTTCTGACTTTCCCAGCTTCTTCTTAATAAACTGGAAGGCCTTGACGGCCGCCATGACATACAGCGCCCCTATGGCTACCGTGGCTATGACATACAGCGGTGTTATAAAAACCAGTATTGCTAATTCCTGCAATTTGTCCATGCTTAATCTCCTTCAAGGGTAGCTATTACCTTCCTATTACCCTCTTTATATAAAGCCTTTTCGATTTCTTCAAATTCTTCTGTGGTAAGTTCGCGCAGAATGAATTCGCCGTTTTCGTCGACAGTCAAACGCTGCGCCACAAGCTCGGCCGCTTTATCAAACTTTTCCCGCGTTGCACAGAGGCCTTCAAGCGTAAACTCATTGCCTACTGGTACTATGCGAACTTCTTCAACAACGCCGCCAGTTAGCTTAACTTCATCCAAAATGTACTCGTCGCCGTTTTCATCCGTCTTTATATCGCGAACAATGTTGCACTTGTGGCCTATAAGCTCTACAACTCGCTGACCGCACTTGTTTTCCCTAATGCTTGTTACAAGGTACTCACGGCCTGTTATACAGTGAGCTGCAATGTCATTTTCTTTGAATTTCAACATCTTTTTCGCCTTTCTTTTCTAATTGAATTATACTTACTTGCCAGTCTTGAATGTAAGTGCAGTTATCCACAATGGATTTTGCTGCCTTTTCAGCTAAATATTTTGTTTTGTATTTTTTTATAAACGGAGAATCGACGGTTTGCAATTCGGCGGAAGGATAAGTTTCGCCGTCATTTCGATATATTTCACCCTCGTAATATCCGTATTCTTCAATATAAATTACAAACATAAAAACTCCTTTAACCATTCAATTAAACTATAGTCCTGCTCCATTTGCTCTGCAAGTCGGCGTATAAATCATCAGCACTCGGATATTCTTTAAAATAGTATCCGCCTCGCATTTCGTCACACTCTAACCATAGTAGCCACGGCCGAATAGTACGATACGGCTTATAGATGATACGGGCATAACGATAGTTATAAGATACAGTTATATATAAACTATCATCAGCCATATTCGATTCATCTAAAGTGTATTCAATAGGGTCAATAATAGCGCCTGTTGTTAAAAATTGACCGTTAATGGTTTGATTTGGTTTCGGTTTTTTGCGTTTAAGACGCTTTATAATTGCTTCAAATTCGATTTCATACTTTTTAAGGTCTTCTAATCTTCTTGCCATTCTTCATCGTCCTTTCAATACACAGGAGCAGGGCTTCTGCCCTGCTGTACATTAATTCATCGGAACTATGATAGAAGAAAAACTCCTATCCCTGCCGTAACCTGTCCCATATTGGGCAAACTCGTTGCCCAGTTTGTCGGTTTGAATTGCCCGCGTATAAGTTTTCTTCCCGGTTACAAGGCTTACCAGCAATACCTGTGGGTTATAAGGATTTGGCGAAATGTCTTTAACCTTGTAAACCGTGCCGCTATCGTGACGGGCATAGCCGCCCTTTTTAAATTTTAGCATTTCAGCACTCCTTTGTTAAACTTTACGACTACTGCAAGATAGTTGCCGCGCTCAAGCTATACGTCATTTGTTATCCATTTAATTCTTGCCATTTATATCACTTCTGCTTTCTCAAATACTCTCTTACCATGCAAATATTGCGGTTAAGCTGTTCGGCTGAAAACAATCTGCGGTTGTCAATCAGCTGGCTGGCTTTGGTTATGTTTTTCAGCGCCTTTTCCATTTCGGCCCTTACTAAACTTACCGCCTGTTTTTCAACCTCATCTGCTATTTTATGATTATATCTTGCGTCTAGATAGTCATAGGCTTCCTTTAAAATTTCTTTGTACCATTTTATTTGTTTCTCACTGCCTGTTACCATGTGCTCACTCCCTTCTTTTGAGGTGTTTCCCTTACCTCTTGACTATATTATATACCCCCCCTCTGTATATTGTCAACAGTTTTTCTAAATTATTTCAAAAAAATACAGGGCAGACGCCCTGTATCTGGTTTTATTATGTCGGTGGGAGCACGAAGCCTTTTTGCAGTTCGAATGTTATAGTGCCGGTGATAGGCGACGAATCGGTAACAGTAAATGGGTTGCCTAACAGTAACGCCTCGTACCCCGAGGCGCTGGCGTCAAAGTAGTAGTCTCCCGGTTCTAAAGTGAAGTTTGCAAGCGACAACTTGCCGCTGCTGTCTGTAATACCCAGTTGCATAAGCATTTGGTGGTTACCGTCATGCAGATATACATAAGCATTGGCGATACCTGCGCCGGTTTCTTTATCTTTAACGATAAAAGTCAATACTGCTTCGACTTCCCCCCCAGATGTATAAACTAACAACCGTCTATTTAACACGTTTATGCACCTCACTCTACGTATATTGGTACAGTTTTGTTTCTGTTAGTATCTAAATAGTTAAATAGTGCTTGGTCTTGCCCAAGTTCGATATAATACTGTGTTCTGACGCCTGTATAAGTGATTTTTGTAAGTTTGTACGCCGCACCGCCCAGCGTGACCGTTACTGTCGGTATCTCGGCAGCGGTGTTGCCAAAAAGTTCGAAACTAAAAGTATTAATTAACAAGCCGGTAGTTATCGGGTCAAATTGCAGTTGCAAATAGCAGCTAGCAATCTGATACCCAATATATTCGGCTGGTGTGATACTGCCTTCTGCAATTCCGCTGTTAAAATACCCCCGATGATAAATACCTATCATTACATCGTCGAACGTGCCTACCAGCAGTCCAAAATCGTGATTTACAACGTTACCCCCCCGGCTCCGTTGAACAAAAGTCGTCTGTTAAACATGGTTTCGCTGCTCCTTTCATTAGTAGTCAGTCAAGTTCGGCTTTACGGCATTTATACGCTGCGAATATCTTATAAATGCCATGCCGTCTGTTCCGTCTATTTCACTGCCATAATTGACCGTGATACGATAAGTTTTCAGCGGCGTCACACCGATATAATTCGTGGCGCCTGCGCTGTCTTCTCCCGCAGCACTAAACCATGTTTTACCGCTAAAGTTTGAATACATACTGCAATAGCAAGGCTCGCCATCTATACTGCCGTTTATTCCGCCACCCACATAAACTACATTCACGCCAGCGGGAATAACAACATCAAACGTGTCATAAAATCCGCCCTCGTCAGCTTCCGTGGTACTCCATAAGTTAGTATCTACATCAGGCAGCGGCGGGGCGCTGTCCCCCCCCCGAATCTATTAATAGACGTCTAGTGAACACATTATGCACCCCTTTTATTTAATGTAGTCCGTTTTGTTTGGAGTTTTAGTATTTATGGACTTTGAGTAGTAAATACTGATAGAACCGCTTTCCGTGCTTGTTTCGCTGTTCGTCATAACTGACAGGGTGTATTCTGCCCCACTTGTTACGCCGATATAAATATCGCCACCAATCCCTTCGTATCCGTATGCTTCCAGCCACCAAACGCCAGTTTTAACCGAATGGACGTCAATTTGTACAAATCCTTCCTGTTCGTGGTAAACATCGTAAAAACTTTTACAACGTTACATCCCTCTGGAATCTTAATAGTTACCGTTCCCGGGCCGAAGCCGTCTAAAAGCAATGTATCTTGGTCGGGTAGCTCCGGAACAGGGTCGCTACCCCCCCCGGATGTGCTGACAAGTAATCGACGATTAAACACGGTATCACTCCTTCTAGAGACATATTGTCCCCATGAAAATCACAGCTGCGGCATTGCGTCGCTTATCTCGCAGGGCACAGTATTGCCGACGTTGGCCCTGAAAAATTCGTAAAGCTGTTCTGTCAAATCCGGGTCGCCGCCAAACTCATAAATTGCCATATCATCAAAAAAATCAACGTATGATAGCGTTACATCCGGCAACGGTTCCCCGGCAGTTGTTGCAAAGCTGACTATCAAATCGGTGGGGAAGCCGGACCCGTCCCACATGATATACATAGTAATGTACGTTCTCCCGGTCATATACAGGACTTTCACGGTTCCAGTTTTGCCTGAAATGGTGCGAGGGTTAGGAGTTATGGCCCCATATGTACCCCCCTCTGTGCCGTCGCTGTAACCATAGAAGCCGCCGACGTTGCCGACGGTGAGAGTGCCGCCCGTTGCAGCTTTTGGGGCGCCATATATCAGCAGTCTTCTGTTAATCATCGTCGCGCCGCTCCACGTATTCGCTCGGCCTGTCACATGTGCCTTTGACATTGCAACATCCGCAAATAAAGCCGCCCTCTGGACCGTAATACTTGCAGACGTGGCACCAGCCGACGTATTTAATTCTAAACATCTTCACCACTCCCAGTTGTCAATTATCGCTTTACAACTCAAAAACGGCCATTATCTTTAAATATCTCCCGAAATTAAAGGTATTCGGCAGATTGCTTTACTTTTTAAAGGTTTCTGTTTCCAGCAGATAAGCGATACCGTAAATAACCGCAGCCGCAGCTGTTATAAAAAATATGTCCATCATGTACCCATTATACCAAAAACAGCCCATTTTTACCATTTCATCTACATAGATAATTTTGAGGTATTTATGCGTAATTTCCTGGACTTTTATCCGCAAATTATGCACACAGCTTAAACAGGGCCGCCAGAGGTTCCCGAACCTGTATCTACGCCAGTGTGTCGGTGCGTACCGAATTCGATACCGGCGATAGAAGCGCCCGTTGTTACATCAAGACGCTGCTGTGCTTTGATATTGCCCTGTACGGTCAAGTTGCCCGTAATGGTAGTATTACTATCTATCAGGGTGTTAGCCGTGCTCACAGTGACTTGTGACGGTCCTGTGATGTTGATATTTCCGTCTGGAAGAACTTGAATATAACAGCTTGGCGTTTTGTTCAGGAAGCCGCCGACGTAAAAGCCATCAGAGATATCGAACATCCGGAATGTACCCGGCTGCACCGGTTCGGTGATACCTACATCGACGTTAGAAACATCCTGCTTGGCGAATACCGCGAGGCCGATATCTCCAACAACCGGGTCGCAAACCACTGCCGCCGCGCCGCCCTGAATGCGCAGATATGGCAGGCTGTACATCTGCGCTGGCTGTATGACGTTGTTCTCTGCGTCCATAGAACAAGTTAAGGGCAAGACGTCAACTCGCCCTGTGGGGGCAACTCCGCCCGCCTCAACGGCCTTTACAATAACCGGGAGTGCCGTGTAAAGGTTGCCGCCCATAAACGACCGAATAAAGTAATCCAGCTGGTTATATTCCGAATTCCCGGAATACGGCGTCCGGGTCGATTGTACAGCGGTCGGGTTACGCTGCTGCTTAACTGGCGTAGTTGGCATGTCTCCTCACCTCTCTAGCTATACTGATTGTTCTGCACAAATACGGCTGAAAAAGTGCTGTTCCATGCCGCTGTAGCGCTGGTATAGGCTTCGAGATTGTGCGTAACCTTCGTTACCTTCCATATCCCTGACGCCTTGGGCACCTCGCTGCGCACGTCTATCAGGCCGCCGATGTCGATGTTGTTATCAAAGATAGACGACCACTCTAAGCCGTCCTGCGTGAAAGACGGGTAGCCGCGGCCGCCAGTTTCGGCAGAGATAACAACGGCGTTGCCCGTCTTGTTCGCCCCGCTCGGAATGGTTGTAACTGTGCCGTTTTCTATGAACACTTCGCAATCAATCATTCTGGCCAGCTTGTATATCTTCTGAATGGGACTGCCGTTTATCGTGGTATTCGATATCTGGCCAGATACGCCTTGATTCTGATAAACATATTCAGCTTCTGTGGCGAACTGTTGGAACAGTGATGTAACGTCTGCCCGGCCCTTTATTCCTGTCGGTTTAGAAGGCAGCAGGGCGGCGTAAATTCCGCTGGCCGCACTGACGCGAAACTTGACATCAGGCGTGCCTGTGTAGTCCGCCCATGCAAGTGTAAACTCGCCTTCAAAGCATTTGACCATATTCCCGCCGTTGGGACCGACTTCGACTAGAATTAAATTCTTCTGTGATTGCTGTGGCATAAAGCCTAAAGTAGTGGCGCTGGCCATCACGTCCGGCGGCAAGCCTGCTATCCACAAGTCAAGCGTCGTTTTGTCGTCGCCGCCCGGCTTAACAATCGTCGCCCCGGTGGCCAGTCCCTCAATGGTGATAGTGTTGTTACCGCCCGCAAACGTCCCCTGTCGAAGCGTGATTGTTGTCCTAATTGATTTTTGCGTAAAGCTGCCCATTATGCAATCTCACTTTCTGGAATGTAAACCAGCTTGTAGCGTGTACCTATCTTTTCCAGCTCAATTTGGCTGTTATGGCCGTCTGTGTCGACAAACATCAGATTGCCGTTAAAATTTACTTTTGGCTGCTGTATAATCCACTGGCTACTCATGCATATAGCGCCACGGCAGACTATATCAGTACCGACGTCGATATCAGCAAACAGCCAGCCATAACGCCAGTACAGCCTTATTTGACAAATCTGGCCGCCAAGAGTAACGCTGAACTTCTGGTCAGGTATGGCAGAAAGCGGGATAACCTTGTATCTGCTATTATCAGGATTAGAATTTAGCGCCATATTTCCACCGCCTTACCATGATTTTACAATAGCCCCAATGTCATAAAGCGTACTTGTTAGCTCGTCGTTACCTTCTTCGGTGTTCTTGCTGCCCGTGTTCTGCGTCGACGTGTCACTAGGATTTTCTGCGTCGCTGGTAGTAATCGCACCGCCCCCGGAGCTTACCACAACATCAGAGTAGCTGCTTTCAACCTCGCGGACTTCAATTAAAGCAAGGTCTACGATAAGCTGGCTTGTAGCGCCGTTTTCTTCAAATTTATACTCATAACTCAACAAATTCAGGTTTTTGTATTCGCGCAGTGGCGTGACGATTGAAAACGTCTCTGTGCTGGTCCGCAACGCTTCCAGCGTGTCCAGTACCTTCTGCAAGTCGGCAGGGCTTTTGCTGGACTTGGCCAGCGTAACCGTGCCTTCAAAGGGCATTATTGTTTTGTTGTAAGCGACAAAATAACCTTTTTCTACCGGGTCATAGGTAACATTGCTGTCGCCTTTAAGCCGCCAGCCAAGAAAGGACGAAAAGTCAGTTAAGGTAGTACCGCGGGTATCCGCAAGCAGCCAGTTTGACCATTCGTTTTTTAGAAAGTCAAGTATCTTAACTGTCATTAGTCGTTCCCCCTTGTCCCGGTAGCAGTACCCCAGTACAGGCCGCTATTTTTATTAATGCCTTTACCAATGTCGGCGGCTATGCCGTCTGCGTTGGTTGCTTGGGTGTGAATATCAATCTTGCCGATTTCAAGCGTCTTATTGCCGCCAGCTCCGGCACCTGCCAGCTGCGGTGTGATAGGTGTGAAGAACTGCTCATAGCGGCCGCCTAGAAAGTCTTTAACGCCGTCCAGAGAAGGCAGATTATCAATAATCTTTTTCAGCGTGTCCCATGCGTTATTAAGCGGCTTTATAAAGTAGTCGTTGATAAAACCGCCTATAGCTTTAAACGCCTGCGCTGCCGCCACACCAAGCCCGGCCACAAGCACAAGCACGGAATGCAGTATCATCCACAGGCCTTTTAGTATGGCCTTTAAGACTTCCCACGCTATTTGCGCAGCAGTCTTTAAAAAGTCCCATGCGCCCTCAATGGCCGCCATTACTTCCTCGCCCGTGCCTAGCGTCTTCCACAGGCTTTCGAACTGGCTCTTACCGCCCTTGGCGTAGACATATAAGTCCTCTAGTATCAGGATAAGCCCGACAATGGCGGCGATAATCCACGTTATAGGGTTCGTCATTATGGCGATAAACAAGCTCCACAGGGACGGCAGGACTAAGGCGGTAACGACCAGCGCTATACCGGCCAGCGCAATCTCAAGCGCAAGGCTGTGTTTTTGCATAAAGACAAATGCCGACGTCATCGCTTTAGCCGCTTCCGTCAGAACTGGCGCGAACATCCGCATAACAGGTAGAAAAGTCATATTCAGGCTTCTTGTCAGTCTGTCCATAGCGTCATTATAGTTGGCGGCGATAACGGTATCTTCTTTTTGAAATACGCCCAGTTCTCGTTCGTACCTGATAAGGTCCTGCATACCTTTTTTGCCCATCTGTAGCAGGCCTATCGTGCCTTCATCTAGCTGCAAGCGTTTCAGCATACCGCTGGAAGTCGCCTTGTCCATGCCTTCAACGGCTCCGGCGACGTCGGTCAATACGTCGAACACGTCGCGGGCCTTACCGGTGGCGTCAAGTGTGGCAACGCCCATGCTTTCAAAAAAGGGCAGTAGGCGGCTTTTTCCGGTTACAGCAATTCTTTGCAGCTCGGCGCCTAGTCGTTCGGCCGTACCATAGAACGCCTGAACGCTGCCGCCAGCAAGTTTAGACGCCACGGCCCATGATTGCAGTTTCGGCGCGTCTGCGCCTATGCGGTCAGCTATCTTGCCAAGTTCGTCAGCAACAGCCGTCAGGTTTTTAACCTCTGACATTATGAAGCCGACAGAAGCAAGCGCGCCAAACTTTGCCATCGCGCCCGCCTTTATCCGGTCAGCAAAGCTGCTAACTTTGCTTTCAGCCTGCTTTAGTCCTTTATCTAGGCCAGTATTATCCATTTTAACGGCTATCAGCAGCGAATCGATTATGTTAGCCATAGTATACCGCCTTTACTTCAATTCTTGGACTTGGCTTTTTTCTTCATGTCCTTGTACATCAGGTTTTCGTTAATATTGTTGATATAGATTATCTCGCACATATCCAGCAGGTCCTCATAGCTGTAGTAGGTTTCAAGCTCTTTGAGGGTCGCAAAGCGCTGCGATATCACCAGCGCGGTCATGTTAGATACGTTTACGTATTTTTTGAGAAAACTATATCGGCCGGCTTGCCCGTCGTATTCGTCGGGGACTGGCCGGCGGCTAGAAAAAAATCAAAATTTAATTTAAACGCTTCAACGCGCAGCTTCCACAGCACCCGGAAGTCTTCAATAAATCCGTCTACCAGTTCGGGTGTGCAGGGTGTTTTGACGCCGCTTGTCGGCACATAAGAGCAGCAGGCAAGCAAATCGTCAAGCACTTTTTCTGCGTCGTCTACGTCAAGCTTTCCAAGTGATGTAATTATACTGCCAAAGTCTAAGTCTTCTAGTTTTAATTCGGTGATAGGTTTCCCGTCAGGGACATTAATAGAAGTAGCAAAGCCGCCGTGAAGCAAGAGGGATAACGCCCGCATAAGCCAGCGCTCTTGCTTCTTGGCGGAAAATTGTGTAATCTCAAATTGAAGGTCGCGCCCCTGTCTTTCATCTCTCACCATAACAGTAATTGTTTTTCTCATTTTTCTTCTCCCTTATAGCTCCATTAGATACATTTTTCAAAGTCAAACGCGAACGTTACAGGGTCTAACACCTGTTTCAAGTCCGGCAGTCTCTTTGCCGTGGTCAGATAGCCATTGACATAGGTGTATGTCTTGGGCATAGACTTGATGTTGATAATCAAACTGACTTCGAAGGGTGTCATTTGATTTTCAGAAGCCGCAATCAGCGCTTGAAAATATGGCAGTGACGGGCTAGACGGTTCGATAGTGATATGCACCGTCTTTTTAGACGGAGTATAACCAGCGCTCAACTTGCCATCGACGCCCATTCTGGTGACGGCCAGTGTTTCCTCGTCTTGGTTGATTGCTTGGTCGGTAGCGAATCCCTCAACAGCAAAGCCGACGGGGAAAAGGTCATTAATAATCATAACCGCCGTAGCGTTAGCAGATGTGATGTTGCTGCTCATAGTCTAGTTTCCCCCTTTATACTACCGCTGTAAGCGGGAATTCAATTTTATTGACGCTGCCGCCGTAGGTGTACCATACAGAAATGTTTGGCGTTCCTCTGGTTGCCCTTACTTCTGGCGCCGGGTCAGTTACCCTAATGACAAAACCATTAGTGTACAGCTCGGTGCTGATGTCCTCGCCTGCTTCTTGGTACAGCTGCGCTTTTTGCGCTTCGGACAGGCTAACACCGGGGTCGATTACGCCATTTGTGAGCGCTCTGTTAATCGGGTCTGTCAGCCATGCTTTAATCATGGTATAGCCACGGTCTACATATGGCAGGCGTTGAGTTTGCTGCATACCGTTCAGGCAGGCAGTCTGCATAACGTTTTGCAGCCAAATCATATTGATGTAAACATCAACGAAGCCATAGCTGCCGCCACTCATAGCGCCATTATAGAAGATATTGAACTGCTCACTTCTGGACGCATAGCGGCCGTAGAAGTTGACTTTGTTGTCCAGCAGGCTTGCCTGTGTCTGGTCATCGGTGCAAGTCGGAGCAAGTCCGCTCTGTGTCTTGAACGCCCAAGAGATAGCACCCTGTTCACGGTTCCAGTCGATAGAAGCCGCGCAGCTCATAACGAACACAGATACCTCGCCGTTATCGTAGGTGTTAATAGTGCCCTCATAGTCGTTGAACGCCAGCTGGCCGGGCAGAGACTCTTCACCGCCGGCTACTTGGCCAGCGTCCATGCTGTATGCGCAATACAGGAACTTGTTCAAGTTGCTGTTACTCCACGCTGCCAGCTCTAAAGCTTCTTTTGTGCTCGCTTGGTATACAGTAGTGAAGCTTACCCAGTTTTCAGACTGTTTGACAGCTGCGCTCATAGTTTGGGTAGGTGTCATTGCCGCCGTACCTTGACTTACCACAGCGCCAACAGCGGCGGTCAAGCCCAACGCAGTAGCTACGTCGGTTCCCAAAGCTTCTACATCGGTCCCGTCGGTCGCATAGGTCACGCTGGAATCATTGCCCGTAGTATTGGAGACAATGCGATAATTTTTCTGATCGGTGTTGAAAGTGACTGTTGTCCCGGTTACTTTTGCCTGAATCAAAGCCGCGATATCGCTTTGAGTTTTAGCACTGGAAAAGTTCAGCCCGGTAACAGTTATCGGCGTACCGTCTACAGAGATAGTAAAACCGCCCTCTGTGATTTTTTGCAGGTCGGTTACTCCCAGTGCTTGGCTGCCTATTAAGGCGCCTGCGATAGCTTTATCCGCACGGCGGAAGAAATAAAGCGTGTTAGGTTTCTTGCTGCTGTTCGTGAAGCCTAAGAAGTAAATAACCGCAAGACGATACTCGTCGCTGTCATAGCCGAAGTATTCGCCTACTGCCTGCTGGCCAGTAAAGCCCATAAGCAGCGGATATGGCATGATAGCGTTTTTAGTAAGCAGAACGCCAGCAAGTTCTAGCTCTGTGGAACCAGAAGAAATAACGCGCGGCGTGATGTTTACAAGTCTACTTGCAGGAATAGCCATTTATTAGATACCCCCTTTAATTAGTTTGTTGGCGGGTGATGTACGTCAACGTTTTCCAATCTAGTCACACTTGCCCGCTCGAAGTATTCGACTTCGATAGAATATGTTGACCACATAGACAGGTGCAGTTTGACTTGGAAGCGGTTGATAAACTGATTAGTGTCGTCTACGTAAGGCAGATACACCATGTTTTCAGCGTACAGCAGGCCAATGTCATAGTTATTATGAAAAAAATCGGCCGCATAGGCGCTACGGCTCAAGGTTTCTAGTCCTTCGGCCCTGCTCCGTGAACGGTCGATATCGGTGTCGCAAAAATCAACAGTTACAACGTATTCCCGTAAAGTGGCCGTGATAACATTACCTTCCGGGGTAACTTGGCTTTCACCTGTGTTTGTCCCTATACGGCGCGTCTGGCTCAAGTAAAACAATGTGTGCTCCCGTTCATCGCCGGGTAGCGCCATGTTGCTCTGGTTACCCTCAAACACGCGCTGCGGGTCAAGCGTCGGCCGCATGTACTTTAACAGAAACTCGGTAACTGCGACGTTTATTTTTTTTTCTACATCAGATACAGGCATTTAGTTTCCCTCGCCTTCGTCGGGTTCTTCCGGGTCAGGCTCTGGCTCCGGCGCTGGCCGTGTTTGTAGTACCGGCGGCGTCACAAGTTGGGTGATTTCAAAATTCGCCCACCCTGCATGTGCTGACCAGTCTTCAAGCACTTTGGAGATGTGCCAGTAGGTCCCATCTTCGCGCTGGATGATATCACCTGTCCTACATAGCGGCACCCGCGATATACCGTCTACGGGCAACAGTTGACTACTGTCAACAAACATCTGCTCTGTATGCGGCATATCGGGCACGTTTTCGCTATGATCAAGGGAGTTTTCAGCGTTCGGCTGAATTTGCGCTGCTATCGTAATCGGCTCTTTATAGTACGGCGTCACTCTCCCATACGCCACAGCCTGCCCGTCAGACTGATAAAGAGTAACTGTCTCGTCCGGGTGTACCGACGTTATTGAACCTCTCACTATAGCATGTAAATTCATCCCTAACATCTGCTATTCTCCTTTTTATTTTTCGTTGGCAATCTGCCAGCTAACAGCATTAATCATTGTTGATGTGTCAATAAGTGCCCGTTCCGGGTTACTTACCCCTAAAGACTTCCCGTTCTTCATCTTCCGGCGTTTAGCCGCTATCGTAGCAGGCTTGTTAAGCCGGGGCTCTCCCGGCGGCCAGTTGCGAATAGTCATTTGCAAATCGGTACGCGCCGACGGTCCAAGTGCCCGCAAGGCTCGGACAAATATGTCCTGTTCGATGATGTGCCCCTTGAAAATTCTTTCAAGGAAGCCCAGCCAGTCCTTACTTTTTTCCTCGACGGTCTTTTGCATAAAAGGCCGTTCAGGGACGCCGCCAAGGCCCACATTTTGAATGTAAGCGATGTACGCTACACTTTTCCCGTCCGGGTACGTTGACCCCTCTGGAAAGCCTATTTCCAGCTGCGGGTTTTGCTTTGCCAGCTGGCCGACAACTCTTTTAAAGTTGCCCAGCAGTTCCCCGCTGCCGCCGCCCGCCTTTAGCTCAACATGAAAGCCCATTGTACCAACGGCCCCCGCTGATATATTTTTGCATAAGCTGCCAAAGAAGGAAGCCGCATTGCGTCTGCGTGTACCAGTTTGGTTTCGCCAGCACGGCATACGAAACGGACACTTTGCCTTCCGTCGCACTTGCCACGTTGCCTACTGCCAGCGGGCCGCGCATTTGCAATTCGGATAAATGACAGGTCATCAGTTCAAGGAGCTTTGCCCGCTCGTCGTAGTCTTGGACTGCGGAGGCGGGACCATTGTTGATTAAATAAGTGGCGGTGTTGAAATTGTTTTCAATTTGCGGATCCGGCAAATTGATGAACGGATACTTTGCTTTAAAGTCTTCGAGGTCGAACTCAACAATGTTGTCTTCTCTAGACATAGTTAGTCCCCCCCTATTCTACCGGGGTAACTGAACCTTCTCTGCCCTCTGGCCCTGCCATTTTGGCGGCAGGCTCAAAGCCATTTCTAAGCGCTTTGCGCTCGTCTGTTTCTGCTTCGACGCTATACTTGTCGTCTTTAGTAGCGCAGAACAGTAAATGTTCTTTGATTAGCCAAAATTCCGGATAGTTTTTGCAGAACCATTCCCAAGCTGCACGGGGGACGTTAGGAGTTACGCCATAAGCGCCGACAGGGTTAATGCCCTTTTCCTTGCCCCGTAAGTGGGCATTGTTACCGTTAAGGATAATGCGTTCAATAGTGCCTTTAGAGGTCGGGATAGCAAGTTCCAAGTCCTGCGGATAGTTAAGACATAAAGTCACGGTGTCAGTGGTATCAATAACAGCGCGGTTAGCGCTATTGATAGACTGCGCTTTGACCTTCTTTTCTTCCGCTGCCTTGGCTGCTTCTTCCGCCTGCTTTTCGGCTTCTTTAAGCGCCGCTTCATACGGTGTAGGCTCTGCTGCTTCTTCCGTGGCTTGCACAGCTTCGGCGGCGACCTCTGCCGCCGCTTCTGCTGCTAAGGTTTCTTGTGTTTCGGTAGCTACCTCTGCTGCTTTAGCAGTTTCGGTTTTCTTCTTCGTCAATCTCGCCATTTTTCTTTTCTCCCTTACCCTAGATTATACACCAGTCATTGTAGCAACGGCAAACGGTCTGTATAAAATGCAGCCGTAGGAAGTGCCGACAAATTTCTGTTTGAAGCTAGAAGTTTCAGGCACTAAGCGCATAGCACGCATTTTTTCGGAAAAACCGAATTCGCCAGTAGGCTCGCCGTTAATGCTACGGCAAATGAGAAGTACAGTGCTGTCAGAGGAGTTTTCCAGTTCCGGCAGTTGAGCAAATTTGATGTTCGGGGTATAGCGTTTAATCATATCCATAACGGATACATTATAGTCAGTTGCTTTACCCAGCTCAACAGCAGAAGAAGGAGAGGTTACGAGAATCAAATCGCTGTCGTTGCGGATGTGGCCCAAAGAATTTTTAGCCAAGTTCTGGAACAACAACAGATAGTCTGCGTAAATTTCTTTAGTAGTTTTGAGCTTCCAAGTGTTGCCGCCTTCACCAGTTCCCGGAGTGATAGCAGGCGGACGGTTAGGCTCGTTCAGCAGGCCGTAGATTTCCATATTTTCGACGCCCAGCAAATTGTATTTGTTTTGAGCGATGTCGATAGTGGTAGCTGCGGCGCGTTGTTTCCGTGCTGCTAATTGCAAACGTGCTTTAGCTGCATAGTCTAATTCGCGATCACCGTAGCGAATGTTAGTTTGGAATACATATTGTTGACGGACCGGATAGGTCGGGTTGACGTCAGCCATTCCAGCATTGCCGTAGTCGGTGTAAGCTTCTACAGCTCCGGTGATTTCGTCGACCTCAAAACGTGCATAAGATGTAGTCCAGTCGCCTTTTTTAACCTCTGCGAAAATCTCGCGGGAGTTACGAGGACCGGTCAGGATCTCAATAACACGCGGGTCAAGATAAGATGTAAATTCTACAGGTACACCGCTGTTCGGTTCGGTTACCATTGCGGCGTCGTAGGCCAAACGCTCAATGTCGGCGTCGTTAGCCATAATGCCACGAATTTTATAATGGTCATCAAATACAAAACCTTTTTCGCGCATAAGTGCTACTTGTTGGTCAATGTTCATTGGCATTTTTACTGTTCCCCTTTCTTTTTGTTCTTACGGTCCAAATTAAGAACCGCTAGGAGTGCTGGCAGGAACAACAGCCCCACGCCAATTTGAAATAATAATTACGTCATTAGCAGCACCGGCTTGAATTACTTCAAAGTCAGTTTCTACGGCACCTTCAACGGTTGCTTGCGCAGCTCCGGTTTCGATAGTACCGTCTGCCTTTACGGCAAATACTTTCTGCCCGACAGTTGCGTCGGTAGTGGTGACAGCAAAGAAATCGCCTTTTACCTCTACAGATACAGGATAACCGACAGGAACGGTGTTAGAAGCTTCTACATCAATTCCCAGCGGGTTGGTGATTTCGCGCACTGCAAAGCCCAGAGGGCGGCCAGTGCCGGTAGGTTTAACGCAGCCTTCTTTATCTGCGTCAGCCCATACGAAGCCGCCGATGTTGCAGGCAGCGCTAGCAACATAGCCTTTGGCGGTAGATACGATAGGGTTAATAGCTGCATATGCGCCCGGAATACCAATACCGGGGTAAGTTTTTACAGTTTTTTGAAACGCCATTTTTTTACGCTCCTTTCTTATCGAACGCTGATTTTATTCAGGCCTTGCAGATAGTCCGGTACGGAGACTGCGGAATCCATAGCAACGCGGCCAGCGCCCCATTTTTCAGTTTGTTTGCTTCTGCGCAGTGCGTCAACCATGCCTTTATAGGCGGTAGGCGAATACTCGGAAACATTGAAGCCTTCTGCTTTGAGTGCAGCAGCATAGATATCATCTGCGCTATCATAAGCCAGCGGGTCGACTTTGCGGCCTAAGAATGCTTGACAGGTTTCAGCGGCAGCATTGCGTTCGCGGAAACTTGCTTCAATTTTTTTACGCTCTGCTGCTAAAATGCTTGGCAGTGCGTCTTCGGCCAAATACTTTTCTTCGCCCTCGCGTTCGTGGTCGCGGTCGATACGTTTCGGGTCAGCTTTTTCGCGTTTCTCGCCGTATTTAACGCCCATTTCAAACGCTGCTTTGAAAGCAGGGTCTTTCATTTTTTCAGAAAGTTCGTCGTCTTCACCCAAGGCTTTTTTCATGCCTTCGCTTTCATGTTCTTTATCCAGCTTTTCGCGTTCGCCGGGTTTCTTTTCCAGTTCTTCACCATATTTGACACCTTCTGCAAAGGTCATTTTGCCTTCGGCGTCTTTGGCGGCTGGTTTGGTTACAGCTTCGGCGGCTTCGTCCTCTGCTTTGGTGCCTTTCAAGCTAAGCAGGAAAGCGCGGATTTTGTCTTTAGCGGCAGCTTCCAAGCCGGGGAAAAGCTTGTCAGTGATTTCGTCAACGGTTGCATTTTCGTCGATATCAACACCAACATCGCGGGGAGAATATCCGCCCTCAACTTGAGCTTCTACTACTTGAATTGCTTTGAGTAAGTTGCCCAATTCGGTCTCACTCTTTTCAATTCCTAAGTCAGCGTCAGCTGCAAGAACAGAGTGCAAAGCTTTTGCGCGGCGTTGTTTAAAGCGCTGCACTGGCTCGGTAATTCTAAATTTTGCCATTTCTTTTAACTCTCCTTTCGGGGTATTGTTTATAGCTAGCCCAGCGGGCATACTATCGGCAACAGCCACGTCGGAACCAGCTCGGCCACGTGGCACAAGGGCAACGTGGTTACCCTTGATATCTCTCATTATAAAGTCATACGCTACGCCGTCAACCTCGCCCGGTGTGAAGTCAGGCGTATAACGGTAGCTGCATGAAAGCTCTTTAAACTCTCCACGCTCGATTTTTCCAATCGCGTCAGCGTCCTGAACTGATATTGTGTTGCGCAGATACGGCGCGTCAAACGTGGTATCGGTCCCGGTAGCTCCTACTCGGTGCTCTTTCTGCGGCTCGTCTGCGCTGTCGAAGTGGTGTTCAAGCAGCAGCGGCAGGCCGTTGAAAGTCTCGGCCGCTTTGGCTAGCTCGTCCGGGTCACGGTATCCGTAGTATATCCCCGTGGGGTTAAGTCCCAGTTCGGCGGCTCCGGGTATCTCCCGGCCATAATAAGGATTGATACAGGCTTTGGATATCGGGCAGGCTGATACGTGCAGATATCCGTTATCATCTATCCTTCGGGCTGACGGGGCAGCGTCGAAGGTCAAATTGTTATCTTTTTCCACTTTATCACCTCTTAACTTACATAAATAATTTTGAGGTATTTATACGGCTTTTCACGGCATTTTATCCGTAAATTATGCACACAGTTTAAACGGTGTAAATCCTATCCCCGGGGGGTGGGTCTACTCCAAATCTACATTTGCTGTCTGCTACAGTACGTGTAAATTCAATACTTTTCTCCCTTATTATAGCAGAAAAGTGTATATTCAAAGTCCTGTAGTACGTATTTACTAGGTTTCGAGCAGTTCGCTGATGTTTGGTCTGTAAGTGCAGCGGCAGTAGGGAAGCTCGCCCGGTTTTACCTTTTTGCCTACCTCATAGTCAAACAATCCCTCGTCCAAGTCGAATTCTTTGCCGTCCATCTCCTCATGTGATTTACGGCTCGTTTTCTCGCCCGGAATATGTACCCATGTGCCAGTTTTTATACCCAGCTCCCGGGATTGGGCAAGCTCCAGCTCCTGCGTGGCCTTGTTCGTCTGGTCCATTGCAATAAGCTGCGCCTTGCGCTCTGTAACGCCTTCAATGTCCAGTAAGGTCTGATAAAGGCTTGCCATATCCCGGCCACGCTTGGCGCTCTCATATACGCTTTTAATGATTTTATCAAAAAACGACGGGGCAATAGTCCTAATAAGGTTTACATTCCGTTCGGCAGCTTCTTCTAGTATGCGTTCATAAGCTGGTGTTACCGTAAATTTAATCGCCACGCCTACCCTTTTTAGTTCCGCCATTAAAGCCGCCCTGTTGGTTTTATCAATCTTGTTGATAAAGCGTATAGCCGCCCGTTCCGCCCGCTCCCGGTTGAAGTCCATAATGTACTGGTGGAATTTCCGCCGCAGTACCGCCAGAAGCTCGTCAAGGTTTACCTCTTGCCCCTCAATGGTGATATCATACGCCAGCTGGTCGCCCTTGAGAAATTTCTTGTAGTTCTTCAAGACATAGGGGATAGCTGTTTTCATCATGGGGCGGATAATGCGGCGTATCTCGCGGGCATAGCTTTGCTGTATGCCTGCATTAAAGACGTGTGGCGGTAGAAAGGTCTGCCCTCGTCTTGTCCTTCTGCGTCTGGCCATTTACTCACCCCTGACTGCTATTCTCTGGCGGCGTGACGTTTTTTAACAGCTCTATCATCTCGCTATAGTCTGCGCTTGGTTCTTCTGTATCTTCTACATCAAAGTTAGCCATAAAATGGTTGTAAGGGCTATTATCACGCGTTTTAAGCTCCTCGCGTACTTCCTCTGGTGCCAATGCTCCCATAGCTATATAGAGGTTATCAGTTTCGGCTTGAGTGCGTCGAAGTGTAGCCATTACTTCCTCGCTCTTTTCAGAGAGTGAGTTAAATTCGACGCCGATACTTTCATCAATTTCGCCGTATTCAATGAGTTGCAGTATCTTTACCAACCGTTCAAGCGGCTTTCTAAGCTGCCTTTCCTGCTGGCTGCTGATGTGCTTGTAATGGTTTTCAAGGTCGCTTTCTCCAGTAGCGTTCATACCCTGCGGCGCAATGCCCCACAATTTAGTTGCTGGCTCCTGAAACATTGCCGCCACAAACTCCATCGCCTGTGATACGATTTCACGCACACCCGATAAAGCTGTAATCTTTACATCTACTTCTTCTTCTTCTTTGTCGATAAGGAGCACACCGTCATTGTTCCTGTTTTTGGCAAAGTGATTTAAACGGCGGTCTATAGACGCCCAATCAGCACCGGAGAGAATTTGTGCGTTGAGGTTGGTTTTGAATATGGTCAAACTGAATTTAGTAAGCAAACGTGATTCTGCTTCCCGGCACTCGGTAAAGTGAGAAACTACGTCTAACACGGTTTGCGCAAGTGGAATACCGAAAAAGTTATAAGCAGGTTTTAGCAGCGTAGGCAGCTCGTTTTGCGAAAAGTATAATACCCTGCTGCGGTGAATAGGTACGCCCATGACAAACCATGTTTGTGGATTGTAATAATTCTGGCTCATTGGGTTAGTAGAATTATATTCCCCCGGCGAGATATTGAAGGCTTCCAGCAGGCGCAGGCCTTTGATTTTCTTGCCAAGAAGGCCATCGGCGGTAAGCGGTACCGCGTTTACTAAGTCTTCTGCTTTTTCCCCTTCGTAGTCCATTCCAACAAGACACCCGCCCATATAGCCATTGTTGCAGATAGCTTTATAAAACATATCTTTAACGTTCAGGCGGTTTAACTCCAACTCAAGAAATTTAATCTTCTCCCGACTTTCTTCTTTTTCCGTGGTAAGCTTCCAGCCTTTTTCAGTCATTTCAGAGGCTATCATTTCTACGCCTGTCCGAATAAGTGGGTTCTGAGTCAGCGCCGTTAAATAGCCATAGCCAAGAAACTGCGGATAGACGTTGTCGCCCAATACACGCATGGTGTGAAGTATCAAACTGTGGCAGGCGCTCATAGCTTCATCGTTGGCGGCTTGTGCCTTTGCGTCCGGATTCCCCATAGTCTCCGGGATACCGAACATGGTCTGTACGTCTTCCAGTCGCGGTTCAATAAAGATGTTATTGTTGTTACCGCTATTAATGACGTTCAGCGCCTTTCTGTGCGTCTCATTTACAGACGTAGGACTAATTACTCTGCTTCTGTTTAAAAGCTCCGTACTGCGGATATTAAGCGGTTTAAACTGCTTCTTTTTCACTTTGTTTACCCCCTGATTATGAAATTCGCAAAGCGCCCTTGTTCTGGCATAAATAGTTTACAGCGTCTATAGTATGGTCATTGCCGTCGGGATACGTTGCTATAAAGTTCCCGTTTTTGTCTTTTTTCAGTTCATAGTTAGCAAACTCACGGGCAGCATTCGGGCAGCGGTTAGGGTCTATGACTATCCGCAGCAGCTCCTTGCTTAAATAGTCGTATCCAGCCTCACGGCTTCCGGGTCCCTTCTTGGCCGCTCTCACGTTTATACCATAGCTTCTAAGCGTGTGAACGCTTCGGGGCTCTACATCTGATATTATAAGCTCATTTCCCGGGTTTTCCTCCCTTATGTGGTCTGCAAGCGTCCACAGTGGACATTGTACTTGATAGTATTCGTTGTATATGTATAACGTTCGCCGCGCAACGTCTAGGTTGCCCGTCATGTACGCCAGCGGGTCATTAGCAAAACCAAAGTCAAGGCCGCGTTTGATATTGCCAAAGCTCTTAATTTCTTCGTCCGTTATCTCACGCAGGACCAAGTTATTAAATACCTCGCCGCCAGTCCCGGTAACGTCGCCTAAAAACACATGCCGCCACCTGCGGGGTGAAAACTTACGCAGCGTTTCTGCTTCCGTTACTATCATCGGCCCTACCCATTCGGCCGGGCCATACAGGTAGTTACTCTTGTGTACTATCTTTTCAGGGGTCTTTTTCTGCGTCTCGACGTTTACCCAGCTGCTTAACGACTGCGGCGGGTTGTAGGTATAGAACACCCAGAATTTATCTCCGCCACGCATGAACGACAAACGGGCATTGTCTACTTCTTCCATGCCGTCATATTCTGCCAGTTCTTCAAACCATAGCACGGAATAGTAGCCATTGGATGTCTTAATCGACTTCAAGGTGTTGCTGTCGCTAAGCCCGAAAAAGTTAATCTTCTGGCTGGTGGGCTTATAGATGATTTCAAGCGGCGACAGTCTGGCGATGAAAAATTCAGTAAGTCCCAGCTTCTCTATCGCCCACAGCATTTGCTCATAAACAGTTTTTCGGAGCGTGTTATCTCTTTTCCGGATAACAGCTACATGCGCCGCAGGGTTATTTATGAGCAGCAGTATAGCCACTATGGCGGTAAACGACGACTTGAAACTGCCACGGCCGCCGCATAGCCAGTAATATGTATATGAGTGCTGCATTACTGCGTGGTACAGGCCATAAAACGCAGGACCTATACAGTCAGTCAGCTTTATCTGTTTAAGCCTTGTCTCCGGTGTCTGGTTCTGATAATTCATCTTCTCCCGTCACTCCCATTTGTTCCGCCAGTTCCGCAGCTCTGCGCTCCATTTCTTCCTCGCTCATGGTCGGCTGGATAGGTACGCTCTCTGCCGCCGGAAGCGCCCCCGGAATATCAACGACTATCTGCGGCGTGATATTGACGTTCACAGCCTTTTCATTAAACAGCTTATGATATCTGGCCATTCCTTCCGTGCCTGCTCTGTGCAGGCTAAGGCGCTGCACGGTCTTACCTATTAAAACGTATTCTTTATCTGGCCCTTGACCTCTGGCGGCATAGTTCAGTGTCTCGATAGTCTCGACAAGCTCGCCGCGCATTTGTCTGGTCAGATTTAACAGGGTCTCATTTGCGTCGGCGATTTCTTCCGTTTCGATTTTTTCGCGCAGCTCATTAAGATACGTCTGGACCCACGGCCGCCGCAGTATCATATACGCCCGTTTAGCAGCGTATGTGTCGCCATATCCTGCCGCCAGCGCGCTTTTTTTCGCGTTGAAGGTCTTCATGTACTCACGGCAGAATTTCTTTTCTTGGTCAGACGCTACGCGCACGTACCCCGGTCTGATTTTGGTCACCGTCGCTATATCCTCTTTAGGCGAGCCACCTTTTTTTGTATCCTCTTGAGAGACACGAACGCGCCCCCTATGCTGCTTTTCTATCTTTTCTTGCTGCTCCTCATATTTTTCCCAGAAGTTGTTTTCTTCTTCCGGAGTCGAAGCGTCAAGGTTTACTTTTTCCAGCTCGGCCGCTATGGCTTCCGGCGTTATCTGCTGCGTTTCCTTTTTCTTTCTCAACATCTTCACCCCACTTTATAGTTTCACGTGAAACATCTGTCTATTTAGTCCATTATAACACAAGAGTAGATATTATGAATATTCTAACTATACATGTTATAATGTTGTTATATAACTTTTAAAAGGCGGTGTTTGTAATGAGTTGGCTTTTGTATGTGTGCCTTGACCTGATTTTTACCGTATTATGTTACTTAACTAACTGGTTTGTCGTCATTTTTGCTGACGAAAAAGGGCAGCTGCCTAAAGTATTCAAGCTGTGGCAAACCTACGATAATCCCCTTGATATCCGCTGGCAGGTGCTCGAAGTCGTCCCGAAGTTCCTGCGCTATGACTTCGACAGTCACTATATTTATCACTACGAAATGAAAGGCGACGGCTATATGCGTCCCGGCTTCGTACAGCTTTGGTATAACGACTTCACCACAAAAGAACGTGTGCAGCGCTATTTCTGCCGCCTGCTGTGGCTTATGCGCAACAACGCCTACGGTTTTGGCTACTATGTCACTGGCCGGGCGGTAGACTTTTCAAAGGTCAAAGTATTGCGGAAAATTAAGGAACTTAACAACGAGCAATGGTTTAGCTATGTTCCCGGCTTTCTCGCCCCGTGGTCCTTCTACTACTGCAAGCAATACTGCCCGTGGTTCCGGGTCCGCCTGTATCTCGGCTGGAAGATGAAGTTTCTCGACGATTACACGCAGGTAAACCGCTGCCAGATAGCTTTTTCGTTCAATCCGTTCAAGGGCCTTGAAGAAGATAGCACCGGGGGGGATAAAAATGAACTGTAAAACCTATGAGCCGGGAGAATTGCGCGACCTGCTCGGTCTATCCGATAGCCAGACTATAGCGGACCAATTAGCCGCCATGTCAGACTTTTCAGCTTGCATAGGCTATAACACCTGCGCCGACGTTATAAAAGGCGTCAGAAAGGCGGATTTTCCGCCCTGTAGGGCTTATCTGCTGAATGTTGGGTCAAGGTGTAGCGTCGTCGTTACTAATCGTCCTGCCGGAAGTATGGTATACAAGCTCTACACCTGCAAGGACTTTGCAGAAGCAAGCGAATTCGCGCATTCATTAGTTGATACTCTTTATATGCCGATACCTCGCCTGATGAATCGCATTAATGAGCAGCTTACATTTATCCCCCACTCTAACCGCCTGAACGTTTCAAACAACAGCTATAACGTTCTGGTGACTATAACCAACCGCCGGGATTGCACACTGACCATAACGGACAACAATGTTGATGATATCCCCGAAATGCTGCGGGAATATGATATCACCATTGAGCCGAAACGCCTGACCAAGTGCCGCAGCGTTATAGCCTTTTACCGGGAGTTATACGGCTATAGCCGCACGGAACTAAATGACTTGACCGGAATCAGTCCCACAACGCTGGACCGTTACGAGCGCGGGGAAAGGTCACTGCTTAAAACTAACGTCTACTACATCATGCTGCTGGCCAGAGTTTTTAACGTCACGATTGACCACTTAATAGAAAAAGAAATTCAGCTTAATCCGCAGGCGCTGAAAGAACTGGAAGAAGAATACTAAAAAAAGAAGGTTCCCACAAATGAAACAACTAAAAAAATCCGATTGTGTTTATATCGTTCTTGGCGGCAACGCCATGCCGCAGGAAAGGGCGGCGCAGTTTTGGACTAACGGCGGCCGACGTATTGGCCGCTATAGTAATAAAATGCAGGCCTACCGCCAATATTGCACCCTGCGCATTCAAGAAGAATGTAGCAAGGCAGGTTTCTTCAAGGAGAAAACGCCGCTTCGGGCTGATTTATATTGCTTCCTGTCCGTGCCTGCGTCCAGAACAAAAAAGTTTCGGGAGCTGGTCGACCAGCGCGCAGCTTACCCCATAGTTAAGCCCGACAACGATAATCTGTACAAGGCCATCACAGATAGCGCAGAAGGCGTAGCGTTTGCTAATGATAGCCAAATCATCAGCACCGCCATTCACAAGCGCTATACAAACGATAATCCGTTTTCTGTCCTCGTTCTTTCAGTCGTCGAAAATGACGAAGATAGTATCATATGGGACGTGTACGACAAGTTCAAGCGTCATAGAAACGTGCTCGATTGACGGGCAATGTTTCACGTGAAACAAATAAAGCACTGTGAGGATTTCTCACAGTGCTTTTTCTATCAGCTTCTTACTTTATACCGGGAAACGTAGCCATTCAGGTTCTCTGGCGGTACTCCCACTTTGGCGGCAACGTCTTTATAAATCATGCCTGCCCGAATCAGATTAAATATTTCGTCATGCAATTCCCGCCAAGGGTATATAGTACGCATTTTAAATGGCTTATACTCTGGATTTTTTTCAAGCTCCCTGAACTCGTTGTAATTTCTTTCATTGTCCTGCTCAACGGCCTTTACAGCCGGACTCTCCTGAATCGTCGGGGGGGCTGCTGCCGCTGCCTGCTTTGGCTTTATGCAGTCCGCCGGGATGTAGTGCGCCCCAAAAATGCACTCTGACAAGCCCAGAAACGGGCAGAAAACTACTCCTTCATGTCTATGTAATCTAAAACAGTCTAAACAATTCCGCAATTTATAACGTTCCTTTCAATGACAGATAGTCGCTATCGTATTCGAGTATGCGCCCGCGATAGCTGGTTTTTATCGGTGCTTCGGCTATAGCTCTGGCGATACGTTCGCTGTAGCCGGGTTTAAGGTCATATATCCCAGCAGTATATGTATAAGCCGCAATCCATGCGCCACAAGTGTCAAAACTAAATTTAGGTTTTTTATAGCAATATGGCATATCCGTAAGCATGGCTTCTACATCCCTATAATTCCAATCAATTGGGCAGTTACTACATTTATCCGTGGCGGCACAGGCAAAGCAATAGCTTTCAGCCATCGGCACTATGCCGCCATTAATCGCCCATTCTGGCCAGTCCTTTTTATACTTCCGTCCGTGCGTGTCGGCGAGCCAGTTCCACAGTCGCCTGTGCAGATACCTGTAAAACACGCCATAAGATTTACCGTAACGAATGCCGTTTAATTCGGTGTATATCATTTTGCCCCTGTCCATAGTCTACGCTCCCATGTATCGTAGTCGTCCCAGTAGTTGCCAACGATTATCACATCTTCAATTTCTTTGCGCGGGAGCGGCAGACGCACTTTTGCCGCCGCTTTGAAAACGCCTTCAAATAAATCTACCTCAATGCGAAACAAGCATGTTTCCCCTTCGATATTTTGAGTTACATAATCTCCGACAAACAGCGGAATGCGCGCAGAATTTAAGTTCTTTGCATAGACGCCTGTATATCTTTGGACTGTCAGCGGGTCTACTTCAATGGCGTACTCGCCGAAGTATATACCCATTGCCCCGGCCGGACTTCCGAAGGGTGTCGCCCCTCGCCTTTTCCAGTCTTCGTAGTTTACAATATACAGTTTTTTGCCAAACTGTACCAGCTGGCCATAGATAAGATTTTTCTCGTCCGTTATATCTTTTGGCATGGCGCGATAAAACAAATCTGTCCGCTCCATGTATTTTAAATACTCAATGTCTTTTTCGCTTATCTCCATAGTTTACCCTTCTTCCGTATTTTTTAATGGCGTCTGTTAAAAACCGCTCTACTTCGGCGGCGGCAGGAAGGCAGCTTATCCCGGCAACAATTTTCATGTTCTTATTCCACACAGTGACGTCCCACGGCGTCCACGGGCTAAAACGCTCGATAGGCCTATAGTAAACTACTGCCATAATCTCGCCAAGGTCAAGGAATGCCTGTATAAAAAAACGTGCGTTTACAAATTCATTTATGGCGCCGTTCATCAGCTCCGGTTCACCTACCATATATTTTCTGTACTTTCCCAAGGCATTATCTATATCGTGCTTATAAACGCAGATATGCCTTTCTGTAAGAAACGTAAGCATTTTAACGCCCCCTGACTTTATAGTAAAGCACAGCGGCGGCTATGCTTACGGTTATACACGTACCCCATAGAATAAAAGGTTCTGCCGCCATGTTATCCACCTTTCTTTACCACGTTACCCTTGACGTCTAAAATCTGATATCGTTTCGCTTTAAGCCTGCTGACAACCAGCATTGCCTCTTTCATGTTTTCAAAATGTTCTATCATGCCGTCGCGGCGCGACAAGGCGAACTTCGGGCGGTTATCTTCTTCGATGAAACAAAAGTATCCTTTGCGGGGAATGTATAATATATAGCGTTCCCGCTTCTGCCCGACGGCTTTAGATTGCTGGCCGCCGTTTTTTGCGGCGGCCATGCGCCCACCGACATCAAATCTGGCCAGCAATACGCACGTGACGAGTGCCGCCAGTGCGGATAATATCACAGATACTATAACTGTTGTCATACCATCCATATCGCACCATTGTACCCGTCTCTGTAAAATTTGTAATACACCGGGTTTTCCTCGTTATCCGCTTTTTCGTTCTGATAGTTTAAAATCTCCTTAACTTTGCGGACCGCCAAAGAAAAGAACTCATTATTCAATATCAGTTGACCGTTGATATTCTCGCATTTTTCGCACAAAATGTTATCCAGCTCATTAACAAGCCATGTTTCCTCTGGATTAGTGCTTAAAATGCCAACTTTGATTTTTTCACCGCCAACGTAAAACTCTTTCTTATAGACGTTTGTCATAATTCGCTTTTTGCCCCCTTCGTAGAAATGTACTGTTGTTTTTCGCGTCATAACTCACACCCTTTCTATGCTTTTATTATACACCCCCCTCTGTATATTGTCAACAGTTTTATTTCGCCTTTACATAAAAAAGCCCCGGACTTCCGGGGCTTTAGATTATTCGCACTCTTCTACGGGTTCTTCTCCTGCTTCTTCTACACATTCCGGGCCAACAGATATTTTGTCTGATTCTTCCGGAGCCTGTTCATCCGGCATATCTACAATCATGGTAGCGATTTTATAATTGACTTTGGCCAGTGCGTCACGTTCTACGGCTGACAAGATAGCTTTGTCGAGCATATCACGTGCTTTAATTAATTCCTCTGCCGTTATCCGGTCGGGTTTGGTAAGGATAGTTACCGCCGAATTCATGCAGGCACTTACGGACCATTCAGCCAAGCTTTGAGCTTTCAGGCTTTCTTTTTGGGTAGTTTGGTAGTTCTCTACAGATAATGCTTTCATGTTTTTTCATTCTCCCTTTTGATTTTATTTACAGGCCGCCATGATAACGGCCGCCGTGGCTATGCCAATAGCAATATTTCTTTCAGCTTTTAGCCGCCGCTGCTGCTTCTTCACTTCGGCGTTGTACTTCTGCAATGATTCGTTGGCCTTGTTCAATAAGTTTTCCGTCTTTTTCTGCTGCTCCAACGCCTTCTGCTGCTCCTGCTTGGATGTTTCCAGCTCGGTCTTTAAGCTCGCTGATTCCTTCTGCAATGCTTGCACTATGCTGTTCAGCTCGTTCGATAGCGCCAACAGCTCGCTGTAACGTTTCTGCGATAGCTGATTGCTGCTGCTCAATTCGCTGAATATCTGCTGTAAGCTCGTCAATTCTTCCTGCGTTATCGTTATCACCTGCATACCATCCGGTGACGTAGGCGCCGACGCAGAAGCCGAGTGCGGCAGTGAGCAGATAAGGCAAAGCAGAATACAGATAGTCCTTAAAGCCTTTTTTATCCACACTATCCACAAGTTATACACACCCTTCTTCTTCATCACGGTTGCAAGAGGTTATAGACGTCGGAGTTATTGAAGGTATGCCAGATAGCTTTGCCGCGGATAACGTCGCCGCCGGGCTTCGTGTATTCGTCCGCCCCAAGGTCTTCCAGCTTTATCAGGTCCCAGCGCATATCAGCGTCGCCGCTATACAGGCCGTATCCGTCCATTTCGGCCCATTCGCTGTGCGTCCGGAAGGTGTTCGCAGTCACGCCGAACGGGGCCATTTTTGGCGCGCATTTGGTAATAACGGCAACGATTTTTGCCATGGCGTCAATCTGTGCGAACGTTGGCGGCACACTGCCAAAATTGACGCTGCCGTCCCGGTAAATGATAGCGTCCAGACAGCAGCACATTGATACCCCTATATTCCCGGTATTGCGGCCGTAGGTATGCGCAAGTACGCTGTCTAATGTAACGCCATTCGGCATCAGTATTTCGCCGTCGTCATTTATCAGCAGATGATAGTCATTGAAATACTGTTTGTATCTGCCAGCTGTCCAGTGTCCAGTTATGGTATGCGCTGAACACGCTCTAGCTTCTGCTGCAATGTCTGTCAGCGTTACCAGCTTGCAATCTTCGCGGCTTATCTGCATATCAATTCCCCCTTTTCGGAAACACTCTATCCAACATATAGTCAAGCACACGCTTGACTGCGTTAGCTATGCTGCTATAGCCCAGCTCAACTAGATTCTCGTTGATACTGGTCATTTCGACCATAAAAATAACCATCGACACGCTCCCCGGCAGAATGTCGGAAGCGACTAGATTTATACCCAATGCATGTATGGGCGGTATGACTTTGGCGGCATAAAAGGCTGTGATGATTGTTGCATTGTAAAGCAGCATTTTTTCAAGTATGCGGCTAAAGCTCCGGCTTTCTAGGTAGCCTTTCTGCCATGTTTCACTCTTAAAAAAGTAATGTATAGCTTTTCGCAGGCTGATGTTTTCTAGCGGGTCTTCCGGCTGATACGTGTCATGGATATACTTTTTACTCAAGTACACCCATTTAAGTATGGTATCAAAGACTATCATCAGCTGCGCTAATATAACAACGCCCCAAAAGTTCGGGCCGAAAATCTCGTTTCCAAAAGTCCATATCACTACGGCATACGCCCATATATCGACCTTGAAAAATCTATCTAAAACATATCTGATGTTGTTCCACGTTTCAGCCATGATAAAGCCCCCTACGATTCTTTTTATTTATTATATCGTAAGGAGCAACGCAAAAACAATTCGCAGAGGACTAGCGAATGCAATTTACCTTGACCGCCACCCGCATTTTTTACATTTTAAATCAATAATAGGCGGATGACACGCAAGCATAACTCTCTCTACGTCCTTACTTTCACAGGCCGGACAACAATAAAGTCTCTTAGCAGCGTCCATACACGCCAGCGAAAATCTACATCTCTGCTCTTTGTCGGCGTTAAGTAACGCTGTTATAACCTTAGCTGTTTTCTTACTACTCAACTTTAATATGGGCTTTTTCTCCGGGTCATCCCCGTCGTAAATAGAAAAAAATACTGTACCTTCTGCAACAACTCTTTCATCCTTAAACATTCAATCACCTTCATTCTGTAGCTGTTTAGCTATTTTTCCGGAAAGCTTTTTCAGACATGATTCACATAGGTATATCTGACTATTTTTGTAAGTGCTTGGGATAAAAAACTTCCTAAAGATATTCGGCAATACACTTCATATGTTGCCTTTTTCTTATCACAGCAATCACATAGGCCTGCTGCCTTAACCTTCCTGACATTGATCATTTCCCGCTATTTCTCGCATTCCACTTTTTAACAATCTCCAATATGCCATCTTGTATGCTTCCATACAAAACCTTGCCACAGTTTTCGCATTTGATGAAAAAGTTCTTGTCAACTTTAAGTAGTGGCTTTTTGTTCCCGCACTCTTGGCAGGCGTTTATCTTGACATTTAATGTTCCGGTGTTTCTCTTTCTTCTGGTTCTGCTGGTCCTGTTGGTAGTAGTCATTTTTATTCCCCTTTCTTGCAGCAAGGCAGGCCGCACAAGCGGCCTGCTATACACTTCCCTAATTAGTTATATAAATTTTTCTTGCTGCCTGCGTCGTTTCGTTCGGCCTTTAAAGCCTTCAATAGTTCTATCATATCGTCTTCTAGCTCTGTGGACAGTTCTTTGCCAGCTTGTATGCTTTCAATTAATTTATCCACAAGCTTCATCATTTCTACGTTTTCTTTATGGTGTTTTAGCGATATCTTGCCAAGCTGTTCAATATAGTTTTCAATTCTTGCTTGAGACATAGCGAGAATTTTCAAGCTACAGTTATTGTAAATACTATAGCTTTCCTCTGTGACGTCTTTACTGGTAAAGAGATGTAGAACAAAATGCGCGCCCTCGGGTTCTAAAAATTCTTCAAGCTCTTTAATCTTATTGATTATCGCTTCCCGTCTGGTCTCATTAATGCTCATTTTCTACAACCTCTTTTACCAGCATTTTCTTAAAAGTCTCACCCGCATTTTCGGGGGGGACTTCTTCATCTACATCATAAAAAGCCCTTTCATTAACTACTGTTCTTTTGATTGCTTCTGCAAAAAACATCTCTGGTTTAATGCCAAAGCCTTCCTGTGCCGTCTGCACTAAATGAACAACGCTATTAACACACCTGTCGAGACTTACACGGTTAGCCATGACTAAATAGCCACTTACTTCTTCCGTGTCCAAACTTTCAACTTGTGCCAGCGCAATAATGTTGACCCCATATTTTTTCTCTAAATTTAAAATTTCGTCGTTTAAGTTTGAAGCTTCTTCCTTTAGATTTTCTCTTGTAATAATCACAACTACACCTCTTTCAATTTTTAGATATAACCTTTGTCGTCCAACGCTTGAATAACAATGTCTGAATTGTATTCTTGGAGTTTCTTTTTCATCTTAAACCTGTCAATTATCCACCAGATTAATAAGCCGCCACCGGTAAGCAGCATTGCAGCGCCGCCTACATAGTCTTTAATATAGAAGCGGTGAAAGCCGCCAACTCCGAAAAAAGCATGTAAGTGTTTCATCTTTTCCCAGCTTCTAATGTTACGGCTGCAACGCCGGAAGATGATTTCCCGCTGCTCCGGCGTAAGCTTTGCCAAAGCATTTATGCAAAGTTCGTCTAAAGCGTCTTCATAGTCGCTAAACTTGCCAAGCGGATGTTGCGGCTTTACTTCCTTGAGCGGTGGAAGTTTAGCGTCAACATTGCCAAACGACATTCTTAAATAGTCCAATCCTTTCATTTCCTGACCCCCTAACTGATTACTCAAAAGCGTAACCGTTTTTTTCTAAAAGCGGATATCCTTCATCATCTTTGCTGGTACACAACTTGCCATTAAGATTTTTCGGCACGTCGCTGATTATTTTCTGCGCTCGCAGAAGCGAATATCCTACACTTTTGTCACGCTCTTTAAAAAACTTTTTCGCCAGTGCTCTGGCCTCGCTGTAGTTGTAAGCGAATGTTACTACACTTTCTAGGTCTTCACGGTTGGCCACGCTCACGCAGTAAGCGTTTACGTAGTCATACTGTTTTATCATTGGCAACTTTACATCACCTCACAATCATACCTGAACGCCATATGTCGCGCTCAACAATAGCCTCTGCCAGTGCCCCGCCGTAACTCCACCCAAAAGAGATAACAGCTGCGGCTGCTGCCAGCATAATAATGGCCAGACAAACTAACAAAAACATCTCTTTTTTCTTCATTCAATCCACCTTGCTAATAAATATACAAGCCATATTCCATACAGGATAAATATAGCAGCCGCTATATCACAGCTTAATATTTTTCGTGCTTTCTGTATTATTATTCTTTTATTGGGTCTTGTCTATTGTTCCCCCTTTCTTTGCCTATATTATATACCCCCCTGCGTACATTGTCAACACTTTTGTTTTAAATTTTTCTCCCTGTCGATATATTCACTATAGCCCGGCTCGTCTTCCAGCCCCTCGAAAAACTCTGAAACAGTCATTCCCAAGCCGTTAGCAACTTTAGCGATATTTTTCATTGATAAAGTTTCCGTTCTGCCTACTTCAAACTTGGACAGTGTGCCATATCTTACACCCGAACGTCGTGCAAGTTCAGCAGGCCAAATACCTTTCTTGCTGTATTCGCTGTAAATCTTCTTAATTATAAACCGATTAAGCGGTGTAGCTGCTTCCAGCTTCTTTAGTAGTAACTTTCTGCCTGCTGTCCACTTGGGCAGGACTTTGAAAGTATCTTCATATTTTCTCTCTTGATTCATCTTTTGCACTCTCCTTGCGTGTATCTACATAAGTATATATTAATACACTATAGTGCATTTGTCTACAGGCTTTAATGGTTTTGGATGTCCCTGTTTGAGCTGGTAGGCAGAGATACCCCTTACCACGAAAAAGACAAATGTATATATGTCTTAATCGCGTAAGATAAGAGGTTTTCTATAAGTATAGGCTAGGTAGTCCCCGCCGTCGCTGTATAGTTTTTTTTGGCAAATACTGCATATCATCACTTCTCTACGTCCTAGCTCCATGCTTTCCCCCCGTGCTTTTGCACCCGTAGCCGCCAGCCGTGCAATTTATAGGGTATGGCTCCCTAACCGCTGCACACGGTACCACGATAGGCCTTTGCCGTCTCGCCTGTATAGGCCCTTTATCATAACCTATACAGCACATGTACTTATATCTGCGCTCATACATGCGGGGCAATGATTTTATATACTCGGCACATTGCAGGACCAACAGTTTTTTATACTAGGTCTGTGTTCGCCTAGTCGCTGTTAAGCGGTTTCTGTTATTTAGTTTTAGATAAAGTCGCCATTCGCTTTTATATAATTGTTGACAATAGATGTTGATATTGATAGAATAGTTACAGAAGTCATAAACCTACCTTGTTTTAGGCAAAGCTAAAGCGGGCCACATGTCCCAACTTTTTAAATCGAGTTCATGTAGCTTAAGGTTTTAAGGTTTGAAGTTTTAAATTACCCGTCAAGGATTTAAAACGGCTTCTATTTTTTTATGCCTTTTTAAATTGTAACCGCCAACGCCGAATGCGTCAACCTTAAATTTCGGCGAATTGCTTCCCCCCCAGCTCCTGAAAGCTAGGTTTTACGCCGTTTTTCGCGGATTTTCTTACACGAAAAAAATTTATATTGACACTGCCACGGTTTGGGGTTAAAATTTACTTGTGCAACTCCTAATAAATATATCGTTCTTCAATTAGTCTGCGCTTTGATACAGGGACCCAGAACAAGGGTAGTATAAAGCGGTGTTCCAGACGGGGAAAGCGCCATCTCTGGTTCGTACTCGGAGAATGGCGCTTTTCTTTTTATGTGTTATATTAATAACGGTAGCTAACTTGTCTGCCTCTCTCCCTTCATTTTTTTCATTCTTCCTCCGGTATAATCTCGGCTGCTTGTCGGTCGGGATTATATTTTAAAATTTATTTTATACCCCCTCTTGATTATTTGGTATTAAAGTTGTATAATCATATCAAAGGCAGGTGAATGATTTGAATAAAGTAAGTAAAAAATGGATATGGATAGGTCTGCTGTGCGTGGCCTATGATAGTTTTATCGCTCGGCCGTTCTGGCGTGTGATTGACGCTTTGGCCGATGTATTGTTTTTTATATTAAATCCAAGGCGTGTATATGAACCTGAATTCTGGCTGTTTGTATTGATTCTAGTGTTGGGGGTGTTCTGATGTTAGTATGTCTTCGGCACATGGATAAAAACAAAAAGCCTTATGGACCTAATGAAGTCTACGTTGTGAACTCGCTCCAAAAGTTTGTTGCGCTTGTGATGAACGAAAAAATAGGCTGCACATTCCGTCAGCTGTGTGAAGAATACGGCATAGCGGGGCAGGATTCCCCGCCGCCGGATGTTTACGCAATGGCGATTAAAGAAGCTTACTATCATCACGGTATCGAACTTAAAATATCAAATAAAGGGTAGGTGATTGTTTTGACCGATGAAATTAAGTTCCCGCTGTTGAAAGCCAGCGATATAGATGTACGTATCGACGACTTGCGGGAGATGAACTATAACAACAGCTCATATGTCAAATGTCGGCTGCTGCTTTATAAAAACGCCCGTGTTGATATGAAGTACCTTGACGCAATGTTTGGGCCGATGAACTGGCAGCGTAAACACACGCTGATAAACAACGAGCTTTTCTGTTCGATTGAGGTATGGGACCACGACAAAAAATGTTGGGTCTGCAAGGAAGATGTAGGCGTAGCGTCCAACTATCAGGCAGAAAAAGGCCGTGCGTCTGACTGCTTCAAGAGGGCCGCTGTAAATTGGGGCTCGGGCCGCGAACTTTATACAGCGCCTAGTATCACATTTAACTTGGCCCAGAACGAAGCGTCTATAGACGGTAAAAAAATCAAGGTCGCGTTCGGTGTAAGCTTCCACGTTGGGCATATCGCCTACAACGAAGATAGAGAGATTACAGAACTGGTTATTCTGGACGCCAACGGCTACGGCCGTTTCTTCTATCCGGCCAGTTTAAAAACGTCTTATCTCCAACAGCACCCGGAAGCGGCACAAGCACCTGTACAATATACTCAAAAACCTGTACAGAACGCACAGGCTGCCCCTAGAAGCGTCCAACCGTCCCCACAAGGGCAATCACAAGTGCGGAACGTTTCGCAACCTTCTGGCGGCAATTCTGGCGCTGTAAATGTCAGAAGCGCACCCAGTCCGTATATGTGCTTAAATTGTGGCGTTGAGATATCGCAAACTGTGCGCAGGATATCCGTAGAAAAGACAGGCAAGGCGCTTTGCATGTCTTGCCGGAATAAAGCATTATCGAATAAATAAGGAGTGATTTAAGTGTTTATAGCAGGTTGTGTCTGTGAAAACTGCGGTAAATTATTAAAAACGAAATTTACTACTATGGGAAAACTGATAACCTTTGCCCGTGATTCTGGCTGGTCGGTTTCTAATCACCGCCAAGGACCGGACGGGAAGCGAATGTATACATACTGTGATGACTGCCGCCAACCGGGTATAGGTCGGCCGCTGGCCCGGAAGAAATAATAAAACCCCTCGAATTCGAGGGGTTTTATTTATGCCGTTTTCATTTAACTTCTGCCTTTATATTAATTCGATTACGCAGAAAGGATAGCACGTTTTCCTGTAACCAGTAGTACCGTGTACCCCTGCTGCTATATAGTACCTTGTGCGGCACATCTTCCCGAAGGTCTTTTTGTAGCTCCTTATAGCGCTTTCTAAAGCGATTCACGGTTATATTAGGCTCGAACGTATTAAGAAAGTGCCTAATCAATCGCCCAGCCTGTACGCCAGATATAAAGTCCATTTTTTGAAGCTCTTTCCGGCGTTGTATCTGTTCTTTATAATCATAGTTACGCAAGCTTACCACTCTCCCCAGATAGATTCTATCCGCTTATTCTCCCGGTTCTGATAGTCTAAGTATTCTTCCAGCAGGTCCCTGTCACTACAGGCTTTCATCTCTGCGCGCAGCTTTTTCATTGCGCTTTGACCGGGGGGGCTTTCAACGCCATAGACGCGCGTCACGGATTGCGCTAGCAAATAGGCGTCGTAGGTTTTTTCAAATAACTTTGCTTTGCTTTCTGCGGTAATCATGGCGCTACTCTCCTATTGGTTTTCAAAGTATCCCGGCTTATACTCCCGTTGCAGCCAGTGATAAAACGACAGCTCGCATGTATGAAATGCCTCGTTGTTGGGGTTTACCATACGCTCGTTACAAACGTCGCGTATAGGACATTCAAAACAATCCTCTATGGCTACTAGGTTTGATAAAAATGTCCCCAATTCTTCCGGGGGCATTGTACGTATTTTGTCCAAGTTAGTCATACTACTTACCGTCCTTCCCTGCGCACTCTTTGCACAGCGCCCCTCTGGTATCAATTAGTACAACGGTATCTATATCAACCATTTTTCCACATTTATAGCATGATACGCTCCATCCGTGCGCTAAAAGTGCTTCATCGGGCACTTTCCCGTTTTCCCAATATTTATCAGCCCACGGCAGCCGCTCAACTTTGACGTCTATAAAGCGTTCGCCCATTATGTCTGCAAACGCTGCTTTAGCTTGTCCGGCCGTGTTTGCAAATGTAATTCCAGATTCCGCGTCGTCTCCTATGTATGCGTAAGCCTTTAGTTTCACTTCTACACCCCCTACTTTTATTCGCCACTCAATCTAATCTGATTCCAGAGTTCGTTATATTCTACATCAGTCACTACAAAACCAATGGTATAGTTAGATACCACAAGTTCAGCGTCATCAGGCAAGTTTTCAATCATTTCAATAAAATCTTGTTTAGTCATTTTAGTTTCCCCTTTTTCAGCCGTTGACCGCAAAATTCACAGTAGAAAGTATTGTCATAAAAATAGCTGATATCATCATCCCCGATAATCGTTCTGCAATGCGGGCATACAATTTCACCGTCCAACGACCTTTCAAAAGTCATTGGAACGTTTAATACTCTGCTGACTGTTCCTGCGCATCTGTCGCAGAAAGCAATGGTATTTGCACCATTGCTACCGTCGGCAGCCACTCGAAGCGTTTTTACATTCTCCCTCGAATGGCAAATATAACATTCTTCATTATGTTTAACTTTTACGTACTCAATCAATATAAACACATCCTATCCTCTACTGTGTACCACTTCATACAGCCGATATACATTAATTCCAACAGTTTAGTTTCTTTTATGGGCTCGACGCTGCGCCTAATGGTAGCCTTACGACGTATCTTCACGCAGCGTCCCCTAAAGTTTCTGACTGTCATTATTCCGGCGTCGCTTTCCATGATTAGCCGCTCTATTTCTTCGCCGTTTTCTCTGTATAAATCATCGGGAAAAAGATAGTAAAACTGCCGAACGATATCGCTGTTATGATAAATTTTCTTTTTAAAATCAGCCCTAAAATCTGAAATGCTGATTTTAATTTCAACTTCTGACACATAACGACGTTTGTTAATGTAAATCAAATCAGCTTCATAGTTGCCGCCTTCAGAACCCTTCATTGTGATGTTAGGCAAAACTAAATTGTTATTTAACAATCCGTATTGATAGGCGAAAAGCTTTTGTATTTCTGTTTCAGTCATATTTACCTCACCCCGGTGCTTCCGAAGCCATTCGCTCCCCGTTCGGTTTCTGAAAGCTCGTCCACTTCTACAAGCTCGGCTTCTTCTTGCTTACGCAGTATCATCTGTGCGATACGGTCGCCTGCTTTGATTTTTTGAGGTATGGTTGTACAATCTAACATACCCGACGAAGGCATTAGCCTGCTTTCATACATTGCCTTTACTTCGTTTCTATAGCCGTTGTCTATGATTCCAATACTGTTCGGCTGTCGTAATTGAGTTTTTAGGCCAATACTGCTTCTCGGTACAATTTCCACATAATAACCTTCTGGTGGCTCTATCATAAAGCCTAAGCCAATTAATACAGGCTCTGCGCCTACGGTAACATCTTCTCTTGCGTAGCAGTCCCACGCAGCATCTGTTCTATGTGCTTTAGTTGGCATTTTTCCGCCCGGTAGTAGTTTTATTTTGATTTCCATTTTTTCATCATCCTTTCATACTGTTTATCTAGTGTTATTGATTTCAGTTTAAAAGCAATGTAGACCCTATCTGCTGTTGACGTTCTACGTCTTTTTAAAAGAATAACCGCCTTTACTATCTGCTGTGTCCTGATAGCTTTCATTGACTAATCAGCCTTATAACACGGGGGCTATTTAACTTCCAGTTGGCAGGACTGCCGTAGTGAATTCCGCAGCAGACTGATGAGCCCACTTGAAGATGAAAAGGGCAATCCATACAGCTTGTGCATTTAGCGCATTCATCCCGAATAGCTTTCAAGGCGTCTAATAGTTTTTCATAATCAGTATTCATTTTTGCACCTTCCTTTACTTGTGAACTTTTATATTAGTAATTTCATGAAGACGTTGCTCAAGAATTTCACAATCATCATCTAAATAAGCTACATTTATCGCTTTCTCAATATCTTCATTCGTGGCGTCGTCTTTGACTTTTACGGTAACTAAAAGTTGACATTGTTCAATAATTTCTGCTGTAACTTTTTTCATTTTATACACGCTCCTTGTCGTAGGGTTCTATACATCCCTGTTTGTTACCCCTGTAATAGCAGCGTTCTTGGCCAGTTAACATGTCAACGTATATTTCTCGCCAAAAATAGCGATACTTGCCGTTAGATAAGCGTTCTTGTAGTTCGACAACATAAACTTCCCCAATCATTGTTTTTTTCTTACTCAATGCTGTTACTTTATAAATTGTGCTCTGCGGGCCAGCTATGCCTATGCCCTTGTTATTTATGGCGTACTTTCCGACTTCAAATTTTTTAGTCATTGTTGTCCTCCTCGTCTAAACGTCTTTTAAAATAGTTAAGTTCTGACTGTAGATATGCTATCTTGTTTTTTAAAATCTGTTTGCGCGCCTTTGGAATGTCTTTTTCATCAAATACATAAATATACGTGTCGCTGTAAGGCCGTATTCCTAAATTTACAAATGTTTGTTCGCTATCTTCTATATAGTCGCCTAAATATAAATATTGGTCCGCACGAACTGCAAGTTTTAGTAAATATCCGCCGCCCTCTGTCCCATCTATTTTTGATAGGCGTTGTCCAACTTTATATTTTTTGACCACTACACAAGGGATGTCATACCCTTCTAATGTAACTTTGTAAATGATATCGCCCATTTTTAGCATTTCTTGGCCTCTTTCCTTTTTATCCCCGCTCAAAAACGGCTATAAATTCATAGCCGTCGTGAAAAACATTTATAAGCCGCCAGCCATATTTGGCATGTTTATTTATTTTATTGATTAAGCTGGACATATAGCTGCTACTAAGATAGCTGTATTCTTTACCCATTCGTCTTTCTCCCATCTCTACGATTCCAGCCCTTTACGGCCAGCTCAATAGCTTTATTGATTGCTTTCAGTCTGCCCGGATATCCGCTTGCAGCATGGTTATACTCAACGTCCGGCATGGGTCCACATGCGTCACATTCTTTGCATTTTACAAACGCATGGACGCCTTCTGAATAAATATAGCCATCGTCCGGCTTGCTGTGGATAAGCACCCCTTCACCGTCACAGAAAGGGCACGTTTTAAGTTTTATATCTTTAAGCTTCATTTTCTTTTGACTTCTTCCCAAAGCTTTAGGCACCGTGAAACATTTTTTCTCGCCGCTTCTTCGGTTTTGTAAACGCCGATGTATTTACATAGCAAAAGGTCTTCTGCACACCCAGTAAAGTTTGCGTATATTACATTGCCGCTCGGACTGATGTAGTAATAATATTCTCCGACTACTGGATAAAAAGGCTTCTTTTTAACTAAGTAGTTTTCCCGTAACAGGTCGATAAGCGCAGCTTCTAAAAGCATAGCAGGCGGTTTATCTTTTTCGTTCATTACGGCAGCTGTTAATATTCCGCCGTCAACGTCTTCTATCTTGTAACGGTCAGCACAGCCGATTAGTACCCTATTCCCATCCATGTTCTCTATAAAAAATTCTTCGTTGACTGATAGCTCGTTGTCGGCCATAAATTGATTGATATACTTACCTAACATCTTTTCACCTCATTTTTACTTGCTGTTTTAAAGCTGAATACTTCTTGTTGAGCTTGGCCAGTCGATACCGTTCAGCGTTCAAGTTCTGACAGATGTTTTTGACCAGTTCGGCCGGGAGCTCAATTTGTGCGTTCTCCCCGAAGTTTCTAACTGCTGTCTTGGCCCGGTTTATAACGTCCTGAATTATATCGCTTTTTACCTGCACGCAATCACTCCTTTCTATTCTATGCCTATATTATATACCCCCCTGTGCGCGATGTCAACACTTTTATTTCAAGCAGACGCAAAAAAGGCCCCGAAATTCGGGCCTTTTCGTTATTTACTTTCTGGCCAGATGTTTGGCCAGACGATAGCTATAACGTCCTTTACCGTTTCGGCCGCTTCCACCTTGTTACGCAGCGCATAGAAGGTGTTATACGCTTCCGTCTGCTCGTTGCTGCTAATAAGCAGTACGCTTTCAAAGTCGGACTTCGACAACATCACCCATACACTGTTACCTTCTTCATCCTTGACCCCAAAGCCCTGTTCTCCCTTGATTTGAGCAACGCTATAGGCCGAATTGAATTTATTGATATCCGCGGCCGTTCGGTCGAAGTAAAATGTTCTGTCGCCCTGCTTGTACCTCGTTGGCTTATCGCGCAGGAGCTCATAAATCCCGTACAGTTCGTTAAGCTTGATGTTCTTTGCTTCTGCCAGCGACACCATTACTTCCTCGCGGGATACACCCAGCGCGGCAAGCTGTTCATCCGTTGGGTTATTCGGGATAGAGGTATTCATCAAGTCCGGCAAACGGCGTATCTCGGTAATAGTGTTATACTGCTCTCCCTTATAAACGTATACTGTTCTTGTGTACTTCATATTCTCACCTTCCTTTTAGCCGCTATACGGCAACGCTACCACGTCACAGACTTGGATACTAAAGCTATCTGTATCGTCAACGATAGCGACTACATTGATGATATTGCTGGCATTTGCTGTTAGCGACGGAGCTACGCCCTTCGGGTAGTAAACCGCTGCACCGCTTGGGAACTGCCATGTAACAGTTGGTGCAGTTGCGCCAGTTGCAAACCAGAAAGTTAAAGTTTTACACATGTATGGCGTGCTGCCTACAGTGGCGTGGAAGCTCATGTTTGAGAAATTCATAGTAAGACTTGCAGCGTCATTTATGGATGTATTTATCAGATAGACGTTTGCTGCTGCTTGGTAACTTATGGTATTCCCGGTATTCGGAGTTGAGTAGTAAGTATTCTCGGCCGTACCGCAGAAGTACAGGCAGTTTTCTGTGTTGTCTGCACTGATAACGCCGTTACCAACGCCCCCTTGACTGCCCACATATAACCGCCGCGCAACTCTTACGTCAGTGGCGTCAGCAGGGCACTGCAAAGCCCAGCCGCTAGTGCCTGACCCTAATTCTAGGCCGATACTAGAATTTCCCGTGCGCAGGTGCATTGCTGTTCCGTTACAGTCCAGTATGTTCTGACTAGCATTTTTTATCGCGAAATTTGTGCTGATTTCACTGGAATTAATCATTACTTCACTTGCTTCAAAAGCTGCTTTATGGCTGTTACCGTTAAATTGGGCAGCAATCATATTCCCGTCCAAAATTTGCAATGGATAATCGCCAATAGTAGCCTTTCTAATACCTACTGATTCTAGCAGAGTGGCGCTTCCTATCTGCACGATATTCGGATAAATAGTAGCTTGGCTAGTAGTCAATACAGCTAGATTTCCGTCTACGCCGTCCAGCAATTCAAGCGGCTGCCCTTTTTTAGTGTGCAAGGCTAAACCGCCGCCAGATTCGCCAGTAATATACGCACCATTAGCACCACTTACACGGCCGATATTAATTTGACCGGTTGAACTTTGACTTGTCAGGCTATCCCAAACATTTAGTTCGTTGCCAAATGTTGTTTCATTGGCAAAAGTATTAAGTCCGGTGAAAGCGTTATTCCCCGCCGCCGTAACGTCGCCGCCACCAGCCCCGGCCACGCTGTCATCAACATACTTTTTGGTGACTGCCTGCGTGTCGGTAGTGGGAGTGGTAGAAGGTAAGTAAATCGGTCCTGTAACCGTGCCACCCGTCAGGGGCAAGAATGTACCTTGTCCAGCTTCTATCGTGATATTCTGCGTCCCGTCGAACGGTACACCGTTGATAGTGCGGGCGGTTTCTAGTTTCGTAGCTGTATTTGCATTGCCCAGCCATTTCGCAACGCCGACATTTGTTATTCGCGCAAATTCAAAGGCATTATGCGAAAGGATTGCTGTTTCACTTTCGTTAGTAGTTATGGATATAGATGCAGTATTATTGCCAATTTTGAAGTAATGTCCAGTGCTTTCTGTAGCAATATATTTTAATGCCCCTGTGGTAGAAGCTATGATATTCGCTTGTACTGTTGCTGTACTGGGTTTTACGCCAAAAATAACCTGTCCTTGACTGCCTGCCGCTGTGCCGTTTGATACAGCAATGTTTGCTCTGAAAGCATTTAAGGCAGTAAATGTATTAGCTGAATTTAATTGAGCATAGCCGCTTAAATCGGTATCACCTGCCAAGATATCCCACTTTTCGCCGTCCCATGCCACGTTGTCCCCGGCTTCAATGTTGTGGTCGGGGTCTGCCTGTTTGACGTTATAAACGTCGCCTACTTGCTGGCCGCTGGTCGGCAGGTTGGCGTATGTTTCAACGGACCCTTTATATTTATAAACCGTCGCTAGTCCCAGCTGTGCGGCAGTTACTTTATGGGGGTTATCGTAATCGGCCTTATGCGCGTCCAGCGCATTAGTTACGGCCGTAATGTCGCCCTCGGCGCTGCCAAGGCTTCCTTGCAGTTCTGTGATATCGCTTTCAATGCTGGTTATATCACTCTTGATAGTGGTGATTTCTCCGTTGATTGATGTGATACTGGTATTAATCGTTTCGACCGCAGAAGTCAATTCGCTGGCCAGCGCATATTTTACCCAACCTGTCCAGCTGCTTACCTCGATAGGGCTACTGTCGGGTACAATGGTGCCGAAGCGAACATAACACGCGCCGTCAGCCTGTGCGATAAACTTATGTCGGATATAAGTTTCATTATAATCGTCGTCAACATCCAGCCAGCCCGGACCCGCAACAGGGCCGTTAGTGTTGGCCGTGCCTTGAAGGAACGCCCTTTCCAGTTCTACGCGTGTATTGAAGTCAATGTTATCTGTAACGTTTTCGTACCAGCGCAGTGTATTAACTATAGGCTCCAAGACGTCTAGTCGCTGGTTAGACTGGTCGGCAGAAGCTTTAGCCTCGTTAGCCGCTGATAGTGCCTGTGAAGCGTTTTCAATGGCAGTATTAGCTGTAGACTGCGCATTGTCAGCAGACGTTTGAGCGTCGTTCGCTGATTTCTGCGCTGCGTCGGCCGCCTTCTGTGCAGCGTCGGCACTGGCCTGTGCGTTATCAGCTTTAGTCACTGCCGTGTTAGCAGTATTAAGCGCAGTATCCGCAGTTTGCTGTGCGTTCTGCGCAGCTGTTATGGCATTAGTGGCCATTTCTATAGCTGCCTGCGCTGCGTTGTAAGCCTGCTGCGCAATCTCGCGCGCTTCACGCGCTATTTCATCTGACGAATAGGCGATGTTGCCTATCTCATTTATAGCGTCCTCTGTCTGCTGCTCCATTGACCAGCCGGGCAGTGGTCCTGCTGGCGGAACGTATTGAAACTGATAATAAGCGCGGGCCTGTATTTTGTCGGCAATGTCTGCCGCCCGTGCATTGCTGCGCGCTATCATAGCCTTTACAACGTTAGAATAGTGTTCCATTCTCTAACATCCTTTCTGATTGATTTAGTTTCCAAGCGTTACCTGTAGGGCGCAGCTGCTAAACTTTGTTCCGCCGCTGCTGGTAAGCTCTATCGTGGCGCCTTGTGCGATACTATAAGCCCACGTATTAGCTGCTGCACTAGATTTTGTATTCCCCCAATAATGCCCCCTAGAACCTGATTTTGTAGTGCTCCATGACATACTAAGAGTACCTACAGTGTTGCCGTTTACCTTGACAGTTACAGTGTTTGAACCGCTCTGGCTCCAATCGTCATTTTGATTAAAATTGGATACGGCAAAAACTGAAATACTTGCAGCGGCAGCGGAAGCGGTAAAGGTTAAGTTTGTCATGCCGCATTTAATCTGGCTGCTTATGAGCGTCTTTTTCGCGTCATCCACGGCTTCATCAACGATATCCGTTATCTGGTCTTTTGATAGCGAACCGATGAATTCGAGCAGGGTTTGCCACGTCGCGCCGTCCGTGCCCGGCTCTTTTATGCCCGCTGTCGTATCTGGCCCGTTCTCCTTGAGACAGACGTAAAAAACGTTGTTGTGTAAAACCATACAGTTAATGTTGTACTGCAAGTTGTTTTTATAGGTGTACTGGCCACCAGACTGTGCCCACAAGCAGAAGGCAGATAGCATGTACAGAATGCCGTTAAAGTCTGCTCTTTGCGGTGGGATACCGCCCATTTCAGGTTTTACCTGTGTTATGGCCGGAAAGCCGTTGATAAGACTTGCAAGTCCGGACGCTTCGTTGTTGCTGTCCGGGATGATGTTTTTAGTACCTTGGTCTGCGAATGCCCGTGCGAAGTTATACAACGGTTCGTTGACGCTCATAGTTATCGCCCCTTTTTATTCAGAAAGTGGCAACCATCTTACATAACTAGCACCGCTAACGCTCCATGACGCCCCTTTAGGGACTGGAAAAGAGATAGAACAAGCACCTTGGCCGTATTTATCACGGCCTACCGTATGCATGACTTGTAGGCCGTTGACGTAAGCCGTTATAGATGTGTTATCATAACTTTTTGAAGTTATAAAGCCATCTGTAGCGGCCACGCCGCTGCTGCCTACAGTTGAATAAGCTCCCATGCTGACCGGCTTCGGTTTGGGTATCTCCCCTATAGACGTGTCTATAGCGTCCTGCACTTCGTCCATCGTCAGCGAACCGATGAATTCGAGCAGGGTTTGCCACGTCGCGCCGTCCGTGCCCCTTTTTAAAATCTAGTGACGCAATCTAATGTTTCACGTGAAACATTCAATCTGATATGGTTTCTTCATCGTCCGGAACGAATATTCCGCCGTCAGGCATAAATACGCCACAGTTAAACGGCTGTAATCCGCTGCCGTCAAAACCGAATACGTTCGATGTATCTATCATTACCAAATCCCAGCCGACGCCAGCACCTACGCACAGCGGGCCACCAACCTTGAATATAGCTAGGTCTTCATCTGACAGATACGACTTGAAAAGAAATCTGACGTGCATTGGGTACGAATTGTAATACATCCCATCTTCGGTTTGCTTTTCGACGAGGACATTTAAAACCGTAACACTGTAGTCAGGAAACAGCTGATTTATCATGTAATTCAGTGTATACAAGCTGGCGTCTGTGATGTTCGCCAGTGCTTTATAATAAAGCAGCTTCCTATATCCTTCATCATCAAGTGTTATTTTCGTGCTGGTTGACTGGTCATATATAGTACGGTCCATGCATATGATAGCGCCCCATATGTCCAGCCCTACGCCCTGCGCCGTCGCAATGTTAAATACGTTGTCGTAAAAGGTCCAGATATCCGGCGTGGGGTCAATGTTTTCCCGGAAGTCGGCTAGTATCTGGTAAATGGTAGGACTTGCAGAATACTGCGAAAGCAGATACGGCTGCTTTTCCTCGCGTATGTTATCGCAGGCCCTTACGTCTTCATTGCCTCGAAAATCCATGTTCTGACCCCCTAAGCGTCCAGCGCAACGACGGTTATGTTATCCTCGGACAAAACCGGGATTTCATCCGCAGGGATTTCAATGCTATCTACACGGCTGCCGCCGACGGGATATTGAAGTTCTACGCCCACAAAATCATTTACACCCGTCTGGATTACGCTTTTATAAAAGCGGCTGGCGTACAAAACTTGTGCCATCTTGACGCGGCTATAGTCGATAGTCTCGCCGTTAAAGTTGGCCAGCACGGCCTTTTTTATCAAGCTTTCATAATCTGTAGGCAGGGATAACGTTTTCCTGATAGTAACGTATATACCCATGTTGATAGTTTCCGGTATCTGGTAGTAGTACGTATTCTCGGCCTGCGTCGTTGGGTCGATAACATCGACTTTAGTGTTGCCGTTCGTTCCGCAGCCGCCGTCTATCTTTTGATGTATAGCGTTGCCGATGTCTTCCGGCTCGCCTCCATATACGCTAATATACAGGCTATGCGGCGATAAAGATACTCCCATTTTGGTAATGAAGTTATCGCCCCGGTTTTCAACAACTTCACAGGCTACCACGCCGTCAAGGTCGCTGACCGCTCCTTGTACTGCCGCCGCTGTACCATGCGCGTTTTTCGATACGCTTTCAGCGCGCCGCTGCTCAAATTCTGCCTGCGTCTCGTTGTTTCTGCCGGTAACGCCAGAAGCGTCATTTGTTACACTGTCCCAGCCCGGTACGGCAGTGATGATTTTTGTAAGCGTATTCGGGCCTACTTCAATCGGTCCATACTGCGTACAGCGGAAAACGGCCGTAGCTGTGCCATTCTCGTCAATCGTGGTGACTGTGGTGTTTAGAAACGTGTACCCGTTCACGTCCTGCACCAGCGCGCCATAAGGTATTATAGTACCATAGGCGCCTTTAATATTCCCTGTGACGTAAGTCGGTTGGGCGACGTGCCGTGTCAGAAAGTAAATGTTGGCCAGCGCGTCCTGAAACACGCCCGCCGCCGTTTTGGGGTTTAGCTGGTTGGCCAGCGTGAGCAGTGCGCTGTCTTTCTGATTTATCAGGATTGCCTGACCGTCGATAAGCTGCCCGGCCGGGGTTTCGGTCTCGGTGTTAAGCAGCGGTTTTGTCGGGTCAACGGCAAAAGCCTTCTGCCATTGCTCAACCAGCCGCGCCCGAATAGTTGCCGTGTCTTCTACTACGATACCAGTATCCGGGTTAAATGTTATAGCCATCTTTGCAGCTCCTTTCTATCAAATCTGTATAGTGACATTCTTACTGTTAAGCGTCGTTATCTGCACTTCACCGCCATCTATGCGACCCTCGTTGTCGTAATCTATGACAACTTCTACATCCGTCACGCCGTATATCTCACTGACGATATCCTTTATCCGGCTTCTAAGCACTGACGCCGAAACAGAAGATTTTTTGCCAAGCGTGATATCAAAGTACGGAATGCCGCGCGTCATATCAAGTGGCGCGTCTTCGTAGAACAGGCGGCAGGCATTGGCGGCATTTTGGGCAACAGCATAGTCACCCGATGTAGTGGCGATGTTCCCGGCGTTGTCAACAGCTACGTCCCATGCGTTATTGAGATACAGCGTATAGGCTATAGGGTCGGTGTTCGCGTAAGGGTTGAGCACTTCCTCATACTTGCCGCTGACGATGATAGGTTCTGTTACTACTGGCGGCACTGGCTCCGGTCTTGGCGGCTCCAATACTTCAATCTCAAGCGTGTACGTGTTTTCGTTGTCGATTGAACTTTGAATGCCCTCGAAACGGAAAGGACCCAACACGGCCGGGGCTAGCTGCTCGAACGTAAAATCAAGCGTCTTTTCTTCGTCCATAAAATCACCGCCTAGCTGCTTTTACAAAATTTGATAAAGTCTTCCGGCGGGTTGGTGATATAGTATTCTCGGCCGTTTTTGGTTTTAATATAGTAGTGGTCGAGCTTTAACTTTTTCCCCGCCTTTTCCGGGTTATCGTGATAATAGGTTTCTTTCAGCTCGAATACATCAATGCCGCCGTCGGCCGTGATATAGTTTTTTAATTCGTCGACATACTCCAACAACTCCGGTTTAATCATTGATATTCACCGCCTCAAAAAAACGATTAAACTGCGCCGGACTGAATGCGTCAATTCTCATGTTTTCCGTATCCAGCGTGATATAGTCGCCAACTCTGATATGCGTTCTTTCCAGCTCTAGACCGCAGTTCTCGAAGTGGTCAAGGTAAAGCTCTGGACCGATAAAAAACAGCTCGTCACGTTCAAACGCCTGCTGCACCCATTCCGGGCAGTAGTATCCATCGGAGTTTTTCAAATCCCCGTCGAATTGATACGCTTTGAACTTCTTGGCCAAGCGATATAGTTTCTCCATTTTCTACACTCTCCCTAAATTGTTGTAGTTGTTTCGAGGTATTTAATAAGCAGCGTGTTAAGTATAGTCTGGTTATATTCCGCGCCTTCCGGTATGTTGATTTTCACATAGAAAAGTGTGTTGATGTCTCCTACCTGCGGAATAGTGATAGCTTCACGCCACACTATATTGTCTGGTGACAGCGTCACCCAATCCGGATTAGTACCCGCCACGCTAATAGCTATCTCATAGGCGTGTTCTCCGTTCGGGCAGCGCAGGGCATACGCTACCGGGTCTCCAAGTGCGCCTTTTTCCCCTGCATACTTTAGCGGATTCGCCGTTGACAGCAGCGCGCCGTCTGTGGCCCCGGCGGTGACTGACCCGCCGTAAAGTCCTAGTTGTGCCATTTGTCAAAACCTCTCTTTCTGCGATAGTGGCGGCCCGAACTGGCGGCGCCGCTTTCAAGTCGTGAAAATTTTTCACGGGTTCATTGATTTTTGATTTTAAGTCTGTTATAATGAATGCGGTACAACAATAACTTCTTATCTCGACGACACGGGGCGAAAGAACTGTGTTTGTTTTGTGGCTTGCCACAGCTGGAAGGCGCCTGATTCGTCAGGCGCTTTTCTGTTTTTGTTGTTTACATTATATCATATATCTGCTATAATGGAGCTGCAATCAAAATACATCACCTTTCTGAAATCAGTGACGCGATTTAGAAAACAAGAGGGCGGCCGCAAGGCTGCTTTTTTGTTGCCATTTTTCTGACGTCGAGGTATAATATATATGAGCGTAAGCTCTCTTCTACCTACACCTTTTTCAATATATTTTATTCCATCCTGACCCTAAAACAAAAAGACTGCCGAACGTTGGCAGTCTTTTTGTTTTGTCATTTTGCAGTTGCAACGCCAGCAGCGGCACCCAGCATAAAAGCCACGGCCATAAAGAACACTAAATTCATAATCATGCCGTTAGCTTTCAGAAGGTTAAAAAACTCTTTCATAGTATCAGCTCCTTTGCGTGTTGGTTTAGTTAATTATACCACACGCAGCGGGGTTACTTTTTCCGGCTGGCTGATTCAAACACTACTATCTGATACCAGATAAAGCAGCATTGCGCCGCAAAGATTAGTAACTGTGCTTCGTATTTTTCCATATGGTCATAACGGACTATAACCGTTGTTAAAAATATCTGACTGACCAGCACCAATAAAAACGAAACCGGTATCATTTTTTACC
>ERZ1027209.31-NODE-31-length-55630-cov-13.687215_pt1 | contig 55630 bp, 39 predicted proteins | sample MGYA00519269_ERZ1027209 | MGnify/ENA primary metagenome ERZ1027209 (study PRJEB26926, sample SAMN06164733) | human gut metagenome | biome: ENVO:00009003; feature: ENVO:2100002; material: ENVO:00002003 | host: Homo sapiens | place: USA | collected 2012 ... | reverse complement strand
AAGGCTATTCGTCGGCAGCGTCAGATGTGTATAAGAGACAGAATATACGTCGTTAACAACATATCATCAATATTATATGAACCTGTAGAAATCTCTAATACCGATAAAAAAATATTGGAGATAGGGATAGCGCTAGGCCTAAAGAGCGCCATATCATGTATATTTGGTTCATTATTAAAAGATGATTGCAATATAAAAGATGAGATAATTGATATATCTAAACATATAAAAGAAAAATTAATATCAGATAATCATGGATAATAAACAACTTTATAAAATAACGTTGACAAGGGAGCAGCTAATGCTGATATCCCAATGCGTGGAAGACATCAGTAGATTCGCCGCTGGCGACATGGACCTACAACATACGACAGATACGTTGATAAATGATATGGATGGAGCGGAAACGCTGGGGATAAGAAGCTTTATAGTCAATAACTCACGAGCGATAAGAAGAAGGTTGTTCCCAGATCTTGAGGATTTTGAGCATATAGGGTATGATGGAGGCAGTAAGGATAAGATAAATAGGAAGAGACTTATCGGTAACACCTACCAGATATATAGGTCGATATTACATCAGTTGGCCATTGACGAGAACTGGAATAACGTGTATAGCGGTATTACGTTACCTTCAGGTGATATGGGAACAATTAAAGTGGAGAGGATTGACGATGATAAGGATAACGACATTTAACGATACTAAAATATGAGCTTATTTGTATGCGCTAAATGCGGTTGTGTTGATAATACCGCCACGTCTAGCTACTGGATGTTGACAAACGAGTATATGGTGGACAAATTCGAGTATGCCAAGGAACTACAGCCGTACAAGGGGATGGGGCTGTGCAGTGAATGCGGGAGGCTGGCTACCAGCCCAGACGGGCGTGATGTCGTGGTACCCGGTAAATGGCACGGGAAGTTCCCGAAGGAGAAAGCTACCGAAGAGCAGATGAAACATGTAGGGTATAAAAATTTAATATAAATAGGAATTTATAAATATTCTATTTATATTTGCGCTATGTATTTAGTGGAACAACATATAATTACTGTCAATGATAAGAGATATAAGGATTTAGATCGAATATGTCTCTTATCCAAGAATCTGTACAATGCGGCTTCGTATATAATAAAGCAGGAGTTTCTTAGTACAGGTAAATGGATAAGAGCTGTAGATCTTAACAAGAAGATGGTAGCAGAAAATAACATAGATTATAGAGCAATGAGTGGATCATCCTCCCAGCAAGTTCTTATGGTTTTAGATAAGAATCTAAAATCTTATTTCTCGGCTATCAAGGCATGGAAACGTGATAATAAGAAATTTACTGGCTGTCCTAAATTCCCAAAATATAAGCATAAAACAAAAGGCAGGAACGTATTTTCTTATTCTTACGCACAGTTTAAACATAGAGGAGATTTTATCTATTTCCCTAAAAAGGAAGGATTATCTCCTTTAAAGACTAATTGCAAGGAGGGGACTGTAAAACAGGTTAGATTTGTCCCTAAATCCGATTGTTATGTCATAGAAGTTGTATACGAGTTAATTGCGAAAAAACAACTTGATGATAACAACAGGATTATGTCTATTGATCTAGGTGTAAATAACCTTGCTTCTATCGTGACCAACGTAAGCAATAAACCTATTTTGATAGATGGAAGGAGACTTAAATCTATTAATCAGTATTACAATAAGAAAAGGTCAGATATTCAACAACAATTAAAGAAAGTAAATGGGAAAGAAAGTTCGAGACGGTTGATGTCCTTAACAAGAAGGAGAAACAATAAGGTGAAAGATTATCTTCATAAGGCAAGCAAAGAGATAATAAATATTTGCTTGAAGGAAGATATAACAACATTGATAGTAGGTCATAATGATGGATGGAAGCAAAATGTAAACCTTGGTAAAAGAAACAATCAGAATTTTGTTTCAATCCCATTTGAGATGCTTATATCAATGTTAAGATATAAATCGGAAAGACAAGGACTAAGATTTGTTGAAGTAAACGAATCTCACACGTCAAAATGCAGTTCTTTCGATTTAGAACCAGTATATCATCATGATACTTATGTTGGTAGAAGGGTAAGAAGAGGTCTTTTTAGGACAAGAGGCGGTATTCTTATTAACGCTGACATCAACGGAAGTTATAATATCATGAGAAAAGTAAAGGGGGATGCAGCAATGCCACTCCATACAGGGTTTGGGTATAACCCGGTTAAGAAATTTATTAACTAATTATACGAGTGTAAACTTGTATATAATTACCAAAGAAATTAATATGAGCGATATCAAAGAAAAGGCTATCAAATTAGCCATAGATGCCATGAAGCCCATACCGATATGCTCATCACCATGCTACAATATAAGTGATAACAGATCGCCGGAGGAAAAGCATGAGGAGGAAATGAGGTTCTGTAAGGATCTCAACGACCTTAGATGTGAGATGCTTATTGATATGGCTAAGAAAATAGAGGAGTATTTATCATAAGAGGTGATATGAAAAAAATAATAGGAATAGATTTCGATGGGACATGCGTGACAGACTTATACCCTTACGTAGGAGACAATATCGGAGCCGCTAGCGTATTGAGAAAATTGGCTGATAAGAATCTTCTGATATTATATACGGTAAGAGATGGTAAATATCTACAGGATGCCGTAGACTGGTTTAGATACAATCATATTGATCTGTATTCGGTAAACTACAATCCTGAGCCAGTATCATCATCACCAAAAGTGTATTGTGATTATTATATAGATGATAGGAATATCGGCACTCCACTTACGGATAAAGGATATGTGGATTGGGATAAGATGCTGGTGTTATTAAGACAAAATAATTTATTATAAGATAGGTAATTATATATCATTTAAATTTTGAATCATGAAAAAGTGTAAATTGTTAATAACAGATTTAGATGGGACACTGATTGAGACGGTATCAGGGGATACATTCCCTAAAGGTATATGGGATATGAAAATCAAACTCGACGTGTTTGAGGCTATCAAAAATTACGCTCCTGATGATATACTGATCATATCAAATCAAGGAGGCATAGAAAAAGGATTCGTAGACAGAGAGATGTTTGAGTATAAATTCGATTACATATCAAACGCCTTGGAAGATTACACGGATATATCCGTAAGCGCTTATTACTGTGACAGCAATAATAAGCGCAATGCCAATAGGAAGCCAAATACAGGGATGATAAAGCAGTATATGGATTTCGTAGAATACATGAACGATGATGAAGATGAGGAAGAAAAGATCGTATATGATACTATCTTGATGATTGGGGACGCTTCCGGAAAAGAAGGGCAGTTCTCCGACTCCGATAAGAAGACGGCGGGAAACTTCGGGTGTGAGTATATGGATGTGGATGATTTTGTGGATAAATATAAAGACTGATAACGAAAATAAGAAGGATAGGGTGATGATCTCCTATCCTTCTATTATTATGTAAATCCATTTTTGGATTACATTAAGCATCAATAGTATAACTATTTATTTATACTCATCTTTCTTTCCTTGTTATCAAACATTCCATGCAAAATACAGTTATCATATATACAATTGTTGATCTTCCCTCAGTAGGGTTTTTACCATTTTGGGTAAAAACTTTATAATCAATATCTTTAATGAACCTATTATCACCAGTAAGCGCTCTAATAGCCTTGCCTTTATCGGAATGATTGCAGTGAGGGGCAATTAATTGCCACTCACTGATCTGCATCATATCGTGAACCGACCATATTTCTCAAAAACGCTCCTTTTCTTTCTTGACAATTCTTCCAGTTTAACAAATCCCTTTAATGTTATCATAACAGTCACGGCCTTAGCCTCCCAATATTCATCACCGGGATCAGACCCATATGTAACTAATCCATAATTACGAGCGGACTGATATGCTTCTATCCTACCTCTCTCATTCCTAAAAACATATTTTAATTCCTGTAATAACGGATACATGTTCTTAATCCCGATATAATAGCCAAATTGCTCAAAATACTTTGATGATTCACGGATAAGGACACCCTCTCTTGGAATAGACCTTTTAAACATGTCAATTACCGGTTCATTCTCCTTTATAGTATCTATAGCTGTATTTAATTCAGCTTGAACCATCCTCTTCTCTTTCTCAATCTTTTCCTTAGCCTCCAAAGCTAATCTAACTTCCTTCTCGGCTTTCATCCTAGCCTCATACTCATCAGCCCATGCTCTTGCCGCTTCTGGAGGATTATTAAAATTTGGCAACTTTACCAAGCCTGTAGTAAGAAGTTCCTTTATTTTAGAATTACACCAAACCTTAAATTTAACATCAAGCCATTGGGCGAAATCTATAGCCACATCCTCATACAACCATGTTCCTCCTCCGTTTTCAGAGCTTCCTCTCATTTTTATAACTAATTGATCCTCAGATATGTGTGTCTGGCTCACAATTGTACTAACTAATTCATTTACATACATTTGCCTTAAATAGTCGACAGGTCTCTTATTATATGGGCGAGCCATATCAGTGGCATTAATAAGAATACCATAACTGGTCTTAATAAAAGCTACATTATTTCCATTGTAATTAAAAATGGTAGACAATCCCATTTCGTTGGATTCAGACGTCAAAATTCCGCTACTATCCTTCACAGAATCTTGATAAATGCTTACATTTGCATTCATAGTTGATAATTATTTATTCCCATCCGTCCGGGATGGATAGGTGGGAATACAAAAATAGCCAATCTGATTGTTTTAAGCAATCTGCTGGCTATTTTTTTTCTTGTCATACTATATCAGCTATCTTCCTCTATCAAAATACCAATTAGCGTCCTCCCCGGACTCATCCTTATCCCTACCTCCTAAGAAGAATCCCATCGTCATGCCGTTGGTCATCAACCAGTAGTCGGATGTCTGTTTGATATCCCTAGCCGTCTTGATATTATACCATTGCTTACCAAACGAGAACTTCATGAGCTGCCTCCATAGCTTACTCTCGCCCTTATACACGCCGGTCTGGACGGTAGCGAACGGATCCCAGTTTCGAGGATCGGTGAGATCACCTAACTTTCGGGCGGTAACCAGAGGATCCTGCAGCATGTCTATAGCGTTAAGCTCCATGAACGGTGATGTCTGGGAAGCGATCTCATTGATCGTCCTGAATCCTATATAGGTAATGAACTGTCCGAACCAGCTATCCTCATTATCCTCCCTATATCCCATCAACGCCCGTCCTATGGCTATCATGGTAGCGAATACCGCCATATTGATAAGCGATCGCTTGATATTGGTCTGCTCATAAGGATTAAGACTATGATATTCTTTCAGCACGTCATGTATTTCCTTCATCCTGCCTTCTGACATCATATTATAGATATCTCCGGCGAATCTCCATAACGTTCTCATATATCCCTCCTCGAACTGGTTGGTCTGGAAATTGAAACCGGCTTTCTTATATGCCCGCTGCACGGCCAATATAAACCATCCACGATGAGGAAGCACCATATTAAGGATCGCGTTCCGGCTAGCCCCCACCCGGTTCTGCTCATTCAAGGCGCCGTCGCAGATCTGCACCATACTCCTTACCCTACTGGACAAGGTTGGTATATATCGGTCTATAATATCCTTGTTAGCCTCGTTCTTAGCCACGATCTTCCCGTCCTTGACATTTACTAAGTTCCATATGGAATAATCCCTTAAACGCTCCCAATCACGTTTAGCCTCGTTAGCGGACATATTTCTGTCTTTCATCATCATCTCCTTGAAATTGGAGTATGACCAGAACTGACCCTCGTATAGGCGGGTATCATCCATGACCGAGATAATGACCTGCGGATCCAACGGGGAGTTAAGAACCTCCATCATCTTAAACGGCAGATCCCGGAATAAGGTTCTCCAGATCTTGTTATATGCCGCCGATCTTACACGGTTACGAACGTTGAATACGCCTAGGGCCTCACCGACAACATATAACTTATTGGTACGATTTATGTCCCCGATCTCAGACACGTACGTACTTAACTGTTTCTGGGCTTCTCCATAAGCGTATTTCATGGAGTCCTTGCTTATGTACTGTCCTACCATACCTTCCAAAAGGAAGTTGGCCTGCCCGGTAAGGGCACCGGTAGCCGCCACGAATGGGGAGAAGCCTAGGTTGGATTTGGATACGAATTTGGTAAACATAAGAGCCAGCTTATTAAGATCGACCTTATAATTGCCTATATTCCATTCAGTCCGCTTATTGTTTATCCTAACGTCATAGATACTGGCGTTAACCCAGTCCTGAAACATCCTATAGGCGTGAGTGGCCTCCGGGTTCTTGCCTCCGTCATATTGTGTCTCAAGCATCATGTTCCTGTATCCCATGACATCATCCAAGGCCGCCCTCTTATACTTGTAAGCGGTAGCCTGCAAGGATAACATGGAATAGGAGTACGCGAAGTCATGGGATACGTCATCGGCATTCTCTAGCTTGCTCAGATAGTACTTGGGAATCATGCGATATTTGTTATCGTTCTCATCAAGCTCTCCTAGGTCTTGTCCTTGACCGTGTATAGGATCATCCACCCTCTCGCCAACAATATCACGCACGGCGTTGCCGATGGCCGCCTTCGGGTCAACCCCGGCCTGCACCATCCTCTCCACGCCGCCCTTGGATATTTGTGGTATCTGGTAGATATTCCTGAACCGCTCATCATAGTCCTCCATAGCCTTACGGCTTATGTTAAGCAATTCCTTCCTCATCTCCCACTTATCCTTATTGATCGTAGCTTCCTCCCCTTCGTTGGTAATACCGTATTTCTTGAAAAAAGCCTCGTTCTTGTACTTATCGAACCTAGGCGTATGATACCCATAACCCAGATCAGGATTATAATTAGGATTACGGAAAGAACTCTCGGCATCGGCCTCATCAAGCCACTGGTTGTTGATCGTCAGATCAATCATATTAATATCGAACCCGAAACGGGATACACTCTCTTCCTTGGATATACCACTTTCCATGGCGTCAAAAAAATCCGACACCTTATACGTACCGTTATTTATCTTGCTGATGAAATCAGAATACCCTTTGGGAGAGTATTTTCTCATATAAGGATACAGTCGGGTTCTGGCGTACTCAACAAGAACCTCATTAGCCTTACCCATAGCTATGTCGTTAGCCAGCTTATTATTGAAGTCAGGACCGTATTTCCTTCTCAAAAACGATACCTCCACGGTCGTCCATGACGGGTTCTTCCTAGATAGCTTAGCGGCCATCCTATCCACCTGACTCCGGGAGCGGGCAGACATATGTTCCTTGGCGAATTTAATCTCATCCATTCCCTTGTCGTATGTCACGGCGTCTCTTAGCGCGTTACGGTAGGAATCTGTAACGCCACTCTCCACCGTATCGGGCATATCCATCTCAATATCCTCAGCGGAAGCGGCGGCGTTAATAACGCTCTTAGCCTCGGCCAGACGGTCATATAGCTCGTTTATTTTCCTTAACGAGGCGGATCCACGCAACCTATCGAAATCATATTCCCCGTATCTCGTGCTATCACGGTACTGGATAAGCAAAGGTCTTAACTGGTCATTGATCTCATTTATTGTTGCCATCGCCTCCTCTACCTTCTCTATCCTTGATGATGATGCAGATTGCTCCGTGATCTTATCCACCAGATTCTCGTAATAATCACCCTCTTCGGATCCCCACATATCCTTGGAGAAGCCAAGATGACCACCGGCTAGCAGGAACTCGAACGCCGCCTTGCCGCCCTCGGACCGCTCTATCCCACGAAGTATCTCCTTGAACTCGGCGGAGGCCTTACGACCCTCGTTGGTATTCCCGAACTCCTCGGCCCATGCCTCGTCCCAGGCCTTGATCTCCTCGGACATCATCAGAGCCTCTGATCCCTCTTCCTTTGGTGTCCCATCGGAATACCACTCGCTCTTAGCTATAGCCCTGTCACGTAAAATATCCAGATAAGATCTCCAAGCTATAGGATCGGATTGAAACGCCTTCCAATCGACCTTCCCGTTCCTCACGAACTTATCCATAGCCACATACCGGCTCCTGCGGATACGGGTCATGAAATCGGACGTGGCTTGCGATACCCTACGACCCAGTCTTTCCTCGACCTTCTTATTAACTTTCTCGATCTTATCGTAATAAGCCTGCACCATAGGTTTCTCTCGGTTCTCATCCAACCACCTATTTATCGCGTCGAGATATCGTTGCTGATCCTCGAACGTCATGTCCGAGATATCAAAATTCTGGATGGTAGGTTTGAATACATGATATACCTCCTTCGTAATAGGCTTATCCCCGTCATATCCTACTATGTCGTCACGGGTCTTCACCTTAAGGCCTCTATCGGATAGAAGAAGATCGATAAGTTGTTTCTCGGTCTTACCCATGACATTTTTAAGATCATATATATCGATAATAGCCTTAGCCTGCTCGGTCCTGTATAGTAAATCGTATTTGGCGAAATCACGGGACGAGTCAAGGTAATCCGAGTTCTTCCCATTTATCTTCTGTATAAGATCCTCATTATCCTTTATCCCCCATCCACGCTCTTTCATCATCTTAGTCATCTTATTGATATTAGCCACACCCTCAACATGAGCATCGTTATAAGCCTTGGCAAGACGTTGCCCTAACATGCCTAAGATAGCGTTCCCGCTATGTTCTAACGTCCCGAAAAACCGAGACATGACATTGATATCCTTATGGATGTTATTTATCAACTTCTTTATCCCATTCCAATATCTTTCCGGGATATTAAACATCCGGAGCTGTCCATCCAGCCAATTCTCGTTACGATCACTACGGAGGGCGTTTATATCAGACATAGATGTCTCAGCCATCCGCAATATATCATCCATATCCTCTACCATGCCAACCTTATTGCTGCCATAATAATCAGCCGCCTGATTATTGACGAATCCACGAAGGTTCCTGATCAGAGGAACTATCTCCCCATATACGTTATCGATAACCTGTATCGTCTCATAATCCAATCCTTTTCCGCTCTTACGTAGGCTACTGGCGACCGTAACCAAATACTCTACCTCGGCCTTGGCTGTAGCTATGACACTCTTGGTGGATAACAGGTTGTTGTTCTTACTAAGCTCACCCCCGACTTGTCTCACCTTCTCGCCTATATCACGGAGAAGGGAGATGCTTTCCCCGATCCTCTGGCTCTGGCTTGACCTCATCCTCTGTAACCTAGTGTATAGCCTCTCCAATGACCTCCCGTTCTTGATCAACTTATTAGCCACGTCAACATCCGATAATGAGTACATGAGATGGTCGCTATCCTTTAACAGAAGCACGTCAAATGCGCTTGGATCATCAGCTAACGCCGACTCCTTTATCCTATCAAGAACCTTATTCAAGTCTGATCTTTGAGTAGAGAAGAAATTCCGTATAGCCCGGATTATCCTGCCAAACAAGGAGAGCTGGGCGTCCTCGGACGAGGTCAGATCCTCCACCGCCTGTTCCATGCCCGGAACGAACCGCTGGGCCAACGTCTTGCCTAGGATCTCCCGCTTCACCATCCGGTCTAGCTCCTCTCCTTGGTACTCCTTCCCATATACCTCATAATAACGACCAGCGAATTGATTCCATAGCGGCGTGCCGACAACCGAGTCTAGAATCTCATCGATCTCCTGCTGGTTACGATAAGTATCGATCAAGAAGTGAGCCACCTCCTCATTAAGATCCTCTACCGTAGCCCCCTCAGCCAAGGCAATAACCCCATTAGCCATATCGGATAAGGCCCTAGCCGAAGGCTCGACACCATTACGCATCTTATACTTATCCATATATTCGGACATACCCATCACACGGATACCTAACGTGGATAAGATGTTGGTGATATCAGTCCTGTTCTGAAGATCCTCCGCCTTCTCATTCTCAATAACCCCACGGACATTACTTCCGTACAAGGCGTTATCCTCCATCATCAACGACAAGGATAGCTCCATGAATCCATCATACTTGTTATTAAGCTCCTCAAACTTACCTTGCCTTAACATGCCCTTGATCTCCGATCTGCTTACCGTAACCTTCTCCCCCGATGTCGTGATAAGATCAAGATCATTACTTACCTCCGTATCAAAACCTATAGAACCCAATACGTTCATTTCGGAGGACTGACTTCCAAATCTATTCCTGATGCTGGATAAGGCATCCATAGCGTTATAAATCTTAAGACCATCGGAGTTGCCGGCCCCGGTAAGATAATACATATCCCCCAGCCTTATACGCTCACCGCTTAACATACCTTTCTTGATAAGGTAATTAACAAACCCTCCACGGGTGCTTATATTAGAGTCTGAACTGATGCCAAGGACCGGGATGAATGACTCGTTATTATTAAGGGTTATGGAGGAAGAGCCAAAGAAGATGTCAGCCGCACCAGACGGGACGTCGCCCTCCTCGACACTGCCGGCCAAGAACCCGGCCTCGACCCGCCCGCCGGACGAGCCTTTTATGGCGTTGGCGTAAGATTCGTGTATCTTGCCGTCATCCGATCTAAAGAACAGGCGAGGCTCACCGGAATCATATACCAATCTTGAAGATGGAGGTGTATAATTCTCGATATCATTTAAAGGCAAGACATTACCAGAAAATATAATCTCACCATCTATATTTCCACCCTTCACCCTGATATTAGGTCGTTGCCCGGCAAAAGCGCTTTCCACGGCCTTCCATAACATACGGGCTGTCTCCTTAATGTCTATATTCTCCCTGATAGCCCTTATATCATCCCATGACGCCTCTTTCAGTATCGTATCGCCAATATTATCCTCGTTTATGGAATCCAGATCCACTTCCTGTACCGTGGATGTATCTACCACAGCCATATCATTGACATCACCTACCTCTCCGGAGGTAAGATAAGCCACGACATTGTCGCTATTTCCAAGGCTTCTGGCCAACGCCGGGGCATCCATATCGCTTATGGCGGACAAGACCTTGGCTGACATAAGTTGCCCCCACTCGCTGGCGCTAAGTCTGGCGCTTATGGATCTGGCCGCCTTCTTATTCCTTGGCACGGATCTCGTCCAGTCTCCGAACTTAGACCTGAACTTATCGTTATAAATAGTCATATAAGCTTCAGCGGCCTTATTAAGGTCACTTACGGTAGCTATACCCGCTATCTTATCGAACAAGGTAGATACCTCTCCGGAAGGGGTCAAGACACGGGTTATCTTACCCTTACTATTTCTTTTAATTACGCAACTTGACATAACTTCATGTTTTTGACAAAGATAAACAAAAAGCCCCCACAAATAGGCGGAGGCTGATATTCTTATATTTCACAAATGGATCTATATCTATTCTGTACTATTACTATAGAGAAAATCATAAGCACAACCACCAGCGAAACCAGCTATATACGCTGCGTGCTCATCCTCTCCGACCTTAAATCCAAGCGACATATTACAAAACTGACATACACTCATGGCTACATGAAATGACTCATGGCAGGTATTTTTTTATCGTTATATCATCATCGCTCGAAAAGTTCCAAAGTATAGCGAATCGACCATCATCATCCCTATCCTTTACCAAATTCACAAAAGACGCTTCCTTGTCCATATCCTCCTTATTTCCCCATTCTCCCTTATGATCCGGCTCCATGTTCTCGAAACGGTTACATAACGTCTCGTAATCCAATCCTACCGTGATAATCAACTTCAACGGATATACCACGAAATCAAATTCCTGCTCTCTCATAATTTTTTTAATTTTTCTATAACCTCAAAACACATCTTGCACTCAATCCTACGATACAACTGCCTTACGCCATCTATCGTAGTCCAATAACGATTCCCATCACGACGCAAGAACTCACTCATGACCTTAGTGTCAGCCACATCATGTAAATCGTATGAACCAAAACATAACTTACATATATCGTCAAGATCAAAATAAGTAACCTTATCATACGATATACAACGGATTTGTCTCCCATCAGAAACCTGAACATTGAAAACATTTATCTCTTCCATTTTTAATCAATTACAATTTCCTCGATTATGGAGATAGGGACATTTACGCATACCCCTATAGTTTTTAATCCGCATCCGTTACGCTTGTTCTCTTGAATCTGGTCCTCAGATAATGGAGTTTCAATACTACAATGGCTTATAGCCCACATATTATCTTCTTCAGAACCATTTTCATCTTTCTCATAAGGTCTATAAAGAATGACATCTCCCGCCTTTGCAGCAAGCATAACAATACCATGAAGATCTTTTTTGATCATACCGATTTTACCCTTATAACCATGATTCTTGATCAGGTTAACGTGATTTCTTATATCCATATCTATAAAAATATGGGATACATATCCCATCACAGATACATATCCCATTATATAAATTAGCGATGAAAAGCATGGTGATGGACATGCGCCACAAATGTAATTACAAATTTTGTAAAAACAAAACCGTTTTATGGTAAAATGTCCCGGACGAACCGCACACGATAGCGTAAGCTCTTATCGCTGCCGCTCACGCCGCCAGTGCCGAAGTACACGCTCCATCCGTAGTTGGAGCTATACTCTGAACTAGACCAATAGAGGGCGGGAGTATTGAATTGTTGTCCACCAATAGCCGATAATGCGTTATTGACACTCGTCAAGTGCATACATATCAATGAAAGCTGACCACATGATGGGATATACCAATCATCATATCCTTTAGCGTCAACACCCGCTAAGAACGTATTAAGCACATGACCAATTGTCGCATAGGAAGTATAAGACCCACCACCGGTAGTCACCCCTTTTAATACATTGGAATTGGCTTTCCCCTTCCAATCAGATAAAGCCCCGTTTGTCCAGGCAATAACATTTGCCGAAAGGTTAGGAGTACCATTGTATGAACCCGACTCCGATTTTAGGTAACCGGAACCATTACTTCCATCTACTTTGTCATAATTTGTAATGCCGGTCTGATCCGTACCATATCCACCCCAATAAAAAGCGTAAGTGCTGTTCTTCCCGGACCCAGCTGTTACGTAGCTTTCATTAAGATCCTCATATTTCTCAATCATAAATCTCTTACCTTGAGCGTTAAGGACAACACCTATACAATCACTGGAAGGTGTGTACGTTATACTTCCATCAGGGCGGATATAAGAGATAAGGCAAGTACCATTGCGCTGACACGGGGCGTCACTCTTCAACACCCCATACACCCGATTGTCGCTGGTTAACCACCGTTTCCCGTCACTCGTGATATAAGCCTGCCTACATCCCTCCTGATTCACCGTAAGCGTCTTTTTAACGCCTTTGGGGGTTGTTATCTCCAACTCAAGGGTACGATCAAGACCTTTGTTCATTACCGAGCCAAAAGAAACAGCGGCGTTACCGGTCCCGGACCCCGGGCTGACGGTCAAGTGCTGGTCCGTCACCTCGCCTACCCCGTCTTTCCAATTAATATCTATATCATTCATCCTATTTAATGCTTTTTGTAAATACTCATCACTTAATGTCCTATCATAAATATCAAGGGCGTAAATAGCAGCGCTGACATAACCACCTACCTGCACCATTTTATCAATATTGTACCCTCCTGTAAATAATGTCATAATATGAGAATCTATATAATTATCACTCGGGAGTGATACGAAATTCTTGCCATTATAGGAGTTAGGGGTCATATAACTTATATTTAACTCAGGATCAAAATTATCTGACGTATCAATAATACGTCCTTTTACGATTGATCTTTCCTCACTAGTACCATTAATCATATGGAAGCTCTCAAAGCTAAAATTACCTCCATTATGTATAATTACATCCGCACCAGTATTTCTATCAGATCTCCCACCTATAAGCGAGCTGAAATTTATGTTATATGACGTTTTCAGATATTTCCTCTTGCAGACGATAGTAAAATCATCCATGATAGGCATATTATCGCACAAACCATAATCATCAATACCATCAGCCACCAAAGCACCCTTGAACGAAGGTAGTAATTCTATAGAAAATGGACCTTTGATGTTATAATTACTTCCTTCGATATAAATTCCTTGATCATCAACATCTTTATCACTGTCACCGGGAGTATACATACCATCATTAGATATACGATAGCTTATTACGCCACTAACCTCTTTCTTTCTACCTACATTAACAATAATAACGCCATTCCCGATATTGCTTACCCCACTTACCTTTATTCTATAAGACGGGGGCATCCCATTTAACTTCAAAATCCATTTATCGTCAAATTCAACATCACCTTGACAAGATATCTTAGTGCTTGTAAACTCAACCATATCCTTATGACAGACGTTGTTAGAATCGAAGACAATAGTATCCTCTCCATATCCACTCCACTTATTAAAAGAGAAGTTATGAAGTTTGATATCATGACCATTTCCAGATAAATCCTTTAACACATCTCTATCTGCGTCACTGTTGCCCTTACCATTACATCTATAAGAAGCCACTAAATAATCATCTATATTAGCCATAATCTTTTTTCTTACAAATATACTAAAACAAACAAACCCCAATCAGCTTAAGTCGATCGGGGTTTGAATAAACAATGAAAATCGATTATAATCTTCCTAACATCCTCATCACGGTTCTAGAGGCAGCATTTTTCCATGTCCACTCATCGTTAGATGTTACGTTAACTGTCTGAGCGGAACCGTTAACATCCAAATTGATAGTTTCCTTATCAATCTCAAGAGTAGAGTCACCAGCGGCTTGAGTGATAGTAACTTGCGCCTTTTGTCCACCGGCAGCCGTTACGCTTAGCGTAGCCACCAACTCCTCGATAGAGACATTGGCAGGAACATCGGAGATAGTAATACTCCAAACAAACTCTCCGGTAGCACCAGGATCGTCAGCGATAACAGCGCCGTTAGCTGTCTGCTTACCAGCCGCCGTATAATTCTTGGGGAGCTGTAAAGTCAGGCCATTCTCCTCCGCCGGAGTAGCAGCGAAAGTAAGCTTAGTACTATTAGACTTACCTGTGATAGTTACATTACCACCGGTTTTAGCGACAGTGGCCGTAGGACTATCCGAAGTCACGGACTCAGCGGCGGCGGCCTGATTAACTACCAACGCTTTTTGAACGCCACCGTTAGTAACGACAATAAGATTAGCTGTACGCTCAAGACGACCTGTATATTTATCTCCTGATATAGATACCGCCTGATCACCTGATCCTGATACCGGATCGACTGTTACAAAATCAATTTTTTGTGATGCCATATTCAAATAATTTTAAAAAATGTCCTTTTACTATGCCAAAAATAACTTATATAATATTAGCCATCAAATATGGGGGGGGGATAGATCGCACTATGGCTATACCCGCTCCACATATTGACCTACTAAATCCTCTAGATTATGACTAAGAGGAGTTCCACTATCCCTTGTGCATTTATACACGTCAGCGTTCTGAATGTAATATTTATCCTTAAATATCTCCATAGGAGGGAAATAAGGGATAGGATCACCTATAGTCCCGGCATGCTCCTTGTCAACAACCTTATATAAGGAGGCCGTATTGAGTCCAGGCTCCCATTCCGACGATAATGTATGTGGCTGGATAACCTCGTAAAGGATATCCGTATCCTCCTTAACTACCCTAAGACAAAATCCTGTATCCACGGATAGCCCGAAATCCGCTCCTTCTTGTCCCCATATAGGGAATAGGACTTTAACATCCAATTTCTCGTTAGAAGATAAAGATATGGTCTTATTATTAACTACCATCCTAGAGAACCTGACAGCTACTTTTTGAGGATCAGAAGCGTCCTTCTCCTCCGCCTGTTGCTGGATGTATGCCGTAGTAACACTTACCTTATCAGGATAGCCAGACCTAACATCGATAGCCTTCACCTGCTCTACGGTAGTGGCTAGACTGATCTCCTTTCGTTTTGTTCCTAACACCGTTGTTAAATCGTTATCGTACTTATCCATCATCCCGATCAAGATCTTGCCTTCCGTCATATCGAACTCCAGACCCATAATCGTTATCTTACCGACTATAGCCCCATCAGCCAAAGCGCTACGTCTGTCATATTCAGGAATATAAATATCTTGATCATCCAAGAAAAACTCATGGAGATTTTCAGTCTCATAAGATCTCAGCTCCTCATATTTAGCCGATTTCTCCTCGTTAAGAATCCTCGACTCATCTAGCCTAGCTTCAATGATCCCCTTAACCGTGGCTTTAGGATTATCTTCCTTGAACGCCAATTGCTCCTCGCCTAGCTCTATCCATGGGATCGGATTGCCATTAATATAATCATCATAACTATTGCCCTTAGCGAAATTATCATCAAGAGGCTCATCTTGAACCAGTGTATTGGGATATATCCCCCTATTTATATAAGTGTAAATCATAGCTTATTAATCTTGTTCTTTAACGGCGATGCTATACTTGCCTGAAGCATAACACCAGATATTTATCTCAAAAGGCTTGTTGGCCGTAGTGGTTATAGAAGTACCACTCATGCTTACATAAGCTCCAGAGTTTGGTATAGCCTGTGTAAACACAGCCGATGGGACGCACCTGATCATCAACTCCTCTCCTATCTGCATGCCTGAAGCCACGGATAGGGTGGTAGCCGCTGATAGCGTGGCCGTAATGCTTCTTTTGGAGATAGGCAAGTTAGCCAATGTCGTGACCGTATTAACCCCTATAAGCCTATTCACGGTCTTCTTATCAGCCGCCGCCATCAACCCGTTAGTAGACTCGTTGGCTACGGCGTATGTCGTGTTAGGAGGTGTAGCCCAAGTGCCATCTCCACGCATGAAACTGGATGTACTACCATTAAGCTGTCTCAACAAGCCGTTAGCTGTAGTAGAGGCCAATCCGTATGTGGTATTGGTAGGTACGACCCATGTTCCGTCACCACGAAGAAAAGACGTCTGTTTGCCCGCAGCGGGGGCTGGCACCAATCCCGCAGCACCAGCCGCTGAAGCCGTAGCTGCCTTCATATTGGCGTAAGTGGTATTAGTGTCTTTATAATAAGGGACACCACTGACAATAGGACAGGCGGTATAGCCAGAAGCGCTGGTTACCGTACTCCCGTTCTTTACCAGACCTGTAGACCCGTTAGCTCCTACAACACCATACGTCGTATTAGTGTCTGTCCAAGGCACGTTGACGAACATCTTCCCACTACCATCCAGCTCCACCGGATAATTCTTGCCATTCTCCGCATATCCGATCATTACCAACCCAAGGGTCGATGTATTGGCCTTGGCGTATGTGGTGTTTGGAGGTGTCTGCCACGTTCCATCACCACGAAGATACTTACCTTGCGCTCCGGCGGCAGGAGCGGGAACCAAACCGGCCTTTCCGGCGGCGGAGGCAGAAGCGGCTCCCATATTGGTGTATGTCGTGTTGGTATCCGTCCACGGAACATTCACATACATCTTACCACTACCGTCAAGAACAACGGGATAGTTCTTCCCAGTTGCAGAGTATCCGATCTTAACAAGACCCAACTTATCGCTTGTAGCTTGGGTATAAGTCGTGTTGTTATCAGTCCAAGGGACATTGACGTACATCTTGCCATTAGCCAAGAGCACAGCGTAGTTCTTTCCATTAGAAGCATAGCCGATCTTAACCAATCCTAAGGTGTCGGCCGTGGCTTCATTATACGTTGTGTTATTATCCGTCCACGGAACGTTAACGTAAGCGTTGCCGGACGAATCCAGTTGCACCTTATAGTTCTTCCCGGAAGTCGTATATCCTACCTTAATACCGCCAAGAACGGTAGCGGAGGACGTGGGAGGGGTGAAGGTACTTGGCTTGCCAGTAACCCCGGACCAAGGCACGGAGGAGGCCTGACTGGCCGTGTAAGGCTCATACCCATCCTCACTGCTTAATTTAGACTCGTCTTTTATCAGATACATCTTACCTGTAGACGTGACCTTTACCGTATCACCGCTTTGAGCCGTAGCGGTGGTAAGGGCGAATCTAGCCGTATCATCAGCTACCACGATCAATCTCTCCAAAGCCGCCTTAGGTAACCTATCTATGCTGATGGTTCCGGACGCGATCTTAGAGGCGTCGAAGTTCGCCAATGTCGTGGAGATAGTAACATTACTCCCGAAGTCCGATGAAACACTACCGGTCACGGCACCGGACAGCGCTATAGTCCTAGCCGCCTGTAATTTCGTGGCGGTAGGGGCGTTATCCGTCTTAAGAGCGTATTTGGAAAGATCAATATCATTAGCCTTATCCAAAAGCTGCTCTATCTGCTCGCCATTATATTTACCTTGAAAATCTGCCATATCATAATTATTTTTGCCCAAATATAACCATATATATAAGCACCAAGAAATCGAGGGGGGGGGGTAGATACGGGCAGGTGTTAGAAGCTGCCGTCCCCATGCAGGAACCCGGTACGGAATATAATAGCCTTGTCTTTAAGTTTCTGGACAGACTCCCATTCCCACTCGCCCTCACAAGGTCTTATAACATACTTATTGCCCCAGATCTTGAATTTCCGTTCAATAACAAACATCTCCTTATCGTTAAGGACATGAAAGATACTCCCGACAGGGAAATACTTATCAGTCCTCAATATAACACGATGATGTCTCTCGTCATATTCAGGATCGCCTACGATACGTGCTTTATAAAACTGGAAGTCGTTTAACGTCCGATCCACAGGTTCTATCCAGTAATATCCTTTAGCCATTGATATTCTCTATTTAATCGTTATATTCGCGGAAGAACAGTAACTCATAAGGTTTTTAGGTAATTTCCAACCAAGGGGAAAGGGTGTCCGTGAGGATATCCTTTTTTCATTCCCGCCCACCCTACCTATGAACAAAAAGATCTACTCCTGACAAATATAACGATAATAAGATACTTGACAAAAAGAAACCCCATCGGTATTCTATTGCCGACGGGGTTCTTCCAACGTTGTATCAAATCATATCATCTCACTCCATTTGATTGTGTCACCGACGAAGCACCGCACCGCCAGATACCTTACAAACGCCGTCCCTTCCGGAGCGTCAGGGTCTTCCAGATAAGCCAAGACAGCCTTGACTATTTTCTGGTCGCAGTCCAATACCTTAGGAAAGTAGTCGCTATAGAACATAGCGAACAGATATTGAACATCTCCCCACGTAGCGTTATCAGGTTTCTTGGCCCCGCATTTATCGAACATCTGCTTAGCGTCCTCCATCGTCCATCTTCTCTTGGATCCGTCAGCGTTAAGCATCTTGTCGGCGGCTTCCCTAGCCAACTCCTTGGAAAAGTGATATCCATGGGTGTCTATGTACCGCTTATAATCAGGGTCATCGGCGTCTGCTCCTCAGTAGTAACGACTCCTGCGTCCCCTGCGCATATACGGTTCGGTACCTTCGTACTCGTCACGGATGCCGCGCTCACCGAACCATCCCCTGCGATACATCTCGTCCTCACGTTCATGGAGTCTCTCACGTTTCTCAAGCTCACGCTCGTCACGTTCCAGCTCCCTCTCACGTCTTTCGAGATCACGCTCACGGCGTTCTAGCTCATCCATTCTGCCGTCATGCTCCTTGCCATAGTGGTCGTATATTCCACCACCATAACCCATGTAAGTCCCATCCGAACGTCTGCTACGTCCACGGCCGCCTCTACGATCGTAGATCTCATCATCGTAGTCCTCATCGTGGCCGCCGCCTAAATCTATAACTCTCATCTTAACCTAATTTTTTAATTAACAACTCTTTTAGCTCATCGAAAGAGGATCCCATCCTATCGACTTTCTCCTCAAGATTCTTGATCTTCCGGTCTTGATCCTTAGTCTGCTTAAAAGCCGGATTGATTTCCTCAAGGATCGAATCACAAGCCTCTAGCGTCCTCCTATGCTTATCGATACTATCGAGAATATCGGAGCTGGTTCTCTTAGCGGCGTTAAGCTGGTTCATGATCGGATCGACCGAGCAGGCCAAAGTTATGTTATTGGACATAGCGACATCCCTGCTCTCCGGTACGACGTAGGTCATGGAAGACCCGTTTATCTCCACGGTAAGGTCTATCACCCTATCCTGTAGTTGCTGATATTGCCCCATCTGACCCATCTGGGGTTGCTGGAACCTAGGCTCGGACACGTTAACCACATTCCCCATCCTGAACACCGGAACATCGGACGTATCCAGCGTATATACTTGAAATCCTTTCTTTAAGTCTCTAAACATATCTCGATTTTTAAGCGGGAGGGAATACCCTCCCATTAGACATCCAATCTAACCTATCCCTCATCAACAGTCGTCTCCGACGCCGAGGCGGAAGTTGTAGGCACACAGCAATCCATGAGCCTCAATACACCCCTTACCTTGTTGAAATAAACAAGGCGTTCGGTGTTGTTAACCATAGCCGCTCCGGTCACAGCCACGTTGATCGGATTCACCACAGCCACGCCGGTTACCGGGCAGCATGTGTCATCACCTACCGTGGATACGGTGCTGTTCGCTGGAATAGCTATCTGCACTGGCAATGTCTCGCCTGTTGTCGGAACCACCTGCCGGATTTTCAGCAGCAGAAGGCCCTCGCATGGCAAGGACAGCCATATCCTTGGGTTGATGCCGAAGATGGTGTTGGTAGTAGTCACTACCACGTTCTTCGTGACCAACTCATAAAGAGACCCTATTTTAGAAACACAAGCCATAATAGCCTCCTTCCTTTATAGAGTTAAATAGCAGCGTTTCCGTTGTTGCAGCATCCATTGTTGCACCCACATCCGTAATTACCTCCATAAAATGCTTGACCCCATCCATAAGTCTGGTAAGGAGAGCATGAAGGATAAGCCGGCACAGGGGTAGGTCTCAACTGGTTGATCAAATTCTGAGTCTGTTGCTGAGTCAACGCGGAGGCTTGGTAAGCCGACCTTTCATCACGCAACTGATTGATCGTATTCTGCATCTCACGCATTTCCAATTGACAGAATTTATCATTAATCAAGGTTGTTTGAGCATCAATCTTAGCGCTCAAGATATTGAACTGCGTAGTAGCCTGCTCACGATTGTTTGTCAATCCTTGGTTGATGTTACTCTGAAGAACATTGGTTTGCTCTAACGTCCGTAATTGATTGTCAAAGCCTTGCTGCGTTATCATATTTTGAGCAGCGCACGTGCTTTGGTTGATCAAAGAACTCAAATTGCAGCAGCAGGAGCTAATCTGGTTACCGATCTCACATCCTTGTTGCTGTACGGCGTTAATAACAGCCTGAGAAGTCATACCTACCTGACCAGCTACCTTATCGATAGCGCCTTGCACGTTACAGATAGCGCTTTGCAATTGAGTAGTAGTACAGTTCAAGGCGTTAGCGATCTGCTCGATAGCGCTTCTGTTACCTTGGATAGCCTGCATCAATAGCTCACGGCCATAGTCGTTGTTCAATTGAGCCGGAAGACCGTTAGCGCAACAATCATTTCCATTACCACCAAAACCATTCCCGAAACCACGTCCGCCCCATAACCAGAATAGGACGATGATCCACAACCACCAGCCGTTAGCCCCTCCGAACTGGTCTTGGTTGTTACGACCGTTCATCAACGCAGCGACTAAATTCGGATCCATCTTATTACCACCCAAAAGGCTGGTAAACATACCCGGAATCATAGATAATAAACCATTAGCGGCGCTACCGCTCCCGGAACCCATGCCGTCTAACAGCACGATTTTGTCTCCACTTGTACCCATGTCTATTTATTTTTGAATTAATAATAACCCCACCTGATAGTGGGCGTTACAAAGTTCAAAAATTAATAATCCTAGGATCGTGATATATGTCATCATCAAAGCACGTCATGTCATGCAATTGGTATTAATAAGAACCGGTACAAGACAAAAAATCCGGAACGTATCACTACGGCCCGGATTCATGCAAATCTATAAATTCAATGTTTCAATGCTCGAAAGAAAACGTCTCACGACGTCAAAGAGAGATTAGCTACACGAAAAATCTCGCGTCAACTTATTTGTATTAGCAGTGTATTCATTAATTATCTTACTGGATGAGGGATTATCCTCTATCCTTGACAGGCGGTTATCGTCACTCCTTACCGTAACGTCACCCATCCTTCGTACCATGTTTTCTTGATATGATGATGGATCGGAGTATATAAGATCATCAACGAACCTGTATATCGCACCATCAACCGTCTCACCTATCTTCTCATATAAGCCGGATTGGAATGACACGAAATCATCATACCTCCCACGAGCCAAGAACGAACCGTCCGGTCTCGCCTCGACACCGCCGTTGACCTCCCGGAGCAGGCCCGGATTCCTTTGGTACAGATACCTATAAAACCCGGCATCCATCATCCTATCCTGTCTATCCAGATAGAAAAGGTTTCTCATGCTACTGTCACCGGACTCGATAGCCACGTCAAACAGAAGATCCCTTACCTGACCTTCCGGCAACGACATCTCCATGCTTTTTAACGTACCTCTGTCATGGTGGTTCAAAGATACATTATAAAATCCATTAAAATCAAGGAAACGTAAGACATTATTATATAAATCCGATTTTTTTAACCTTTCCTTGATCTGGATCTTCCTCAACGAGGTACAGGATTTGATAAAATCCCGATCCTTTCCCTGCCTAGCCTCGTATCTCCTGAACTCCCGATCAATATCGACATCATCCATCTTAGGGGTTACGGGATGCTGATATATTAATCTGGTAAGGATCATGTTCTCGGTATTCGAGGATGAGATGTTGGACATAACCAGCTTTTTTATATTATCCTTGACCACGCCAATATCGGAACGGGAAGCCCCGGCGGGAATCACGCCAGCCGGCAAGTACGAGGGCCGCTCTATCCCGATATCGGCCAACATCTCATAGGCCTGATCGGTGTCGGTTATCGGGGCTGTGTTGTGGTACGTATTCCTACCCATATACAACATGCTCCTATCATACATATCGGAAGGGGATGTATTCCCGGACCTTACATACACCATCCTATCCCCAGTAGAATAAGTATCCTGAACCTCGTATATCGGATTCCCTTTTCCTGTTATCCTATCAAGATCGGAGATAAAGCTATCGTATACCGAATTGCCGGCCTGTATGGAAGATAACATGACATCCAGCGACGCCATAAGATCACGGATATCCTCCGGTCTGGATATAACCATCTCATCGCTGATCGCCTCGCTTATATCCACGCCCATGTCGGCAAGATCCATAGCTATGTCATACAGACGTCCGGAAACGTCCTTGATGTCCTTAAAATCATCCATATCGATTATCTCCCCAACCTTATCCCTTAGACCTTTCATATCCTTAGGCATACTGATATATGGTATGGTATTGTAAGAGTGCGAGTCGGTAATCGTAACCCCTTCCTGATCCCTAACCTCCATACGGGTCATATTGCGATACGTGTCATACATCCGATCGGCGTAATCCTGATCCTCCTGATACCGGAGCGCCAAGGAAGGGTAGGGGATGGAGGAGAAAGCCTGATCGAACTCCCGGCGGTCGCTGATACCGCCTACCGCCCTCATGATCGTATTCCTTACCTCCATTGGATTCAAGGCTCTTCTCTTCCCTAACGAGTCATATGTATCCTCATATATCATATAATCATCACCAAGACCTGATTCGGAGGACAGGAAATACATATCCTTCTCATTAAGATCCCCCTCAGACATAAAATCAACAATCCTCCTCATCATACCCCTTACCCGATCATACTCCGATCGGTTAGTCATGATATTATCAATCTCATCAGCGTCATACATCCCCGATCGCTCAAGATTGTACCTATTGAGGAATATATCACCGCCGGAAAGGAAGTTGGATACGATCATATCATTAAGATCATTGATATTATCGACGCCCAAGGAAGTAAGGGTATTATTGATATCCTTAACCTCATCGGCCATGAAATTACCGGCGAAATAGTTCTTTCGCTTGATAAATGACATAACATCATCATACCTAGGCTCCCCATTGCTATCTAAGTCGTATTCTGATGGCATGGACATCCAGTCGCCAAAGAAAGACACGAAGTCGGGGGAGTAGGCCGTACCCCAGACCGACAAGGCCTGTTTCTGGTCGCCCAGCACCTCCATCGCCCTTTGGTATAACCCGGATGGTTGGCCGTTCGGGGCAAGGACATTATCTACCCCACCCTCCTTATTTTTTATAACATAACAAGATCTGCCCATTACTAAATCGTTTTGACACAAAGATAAACAAAATCCCGCCTACTCTCACGAGCGGACGGGAGCCAAATAACAATAATAACAAACCTTATGTTTCTACTGAAAAGTACAAATCATTTTGCCGATCCTCACGGACAGGCAGAAACATATCCTAAATAACAAAAATGAAACTTATCGTTTAGCAAAAATATCTTTATCTGATCTATTGAGAACCCTACCCTTTAATTCCAAGAACCTAGACATCCATTCCCCGGATATCTTAGACACGATCCACTGAAATCCTTTAGGGGTCACGTAGACGGTGTTAGTCCCATAAAACTCATCGTCATCACGATATCTGTAACGAGCGTAACCACGATCTATCATTCTTTGGGATAACAACCATCTTTTACCGGTCTTAGCGAAGAACTTATTATCCTCAAGCAATATCCGGAGATTCTTCTCCGCTATATCATAACCATGAGCCTCTAACTTCTCCCGAACCTCCCTGATCAACATATCTGTATCTTGAGCTATTTCGGCCGTCTTAGCAAACTCAACCATAGGAGCTTGTTCTTTAATGATATTATCAGATATCCTTTTGGCTTCCTCTGCCGCATTCTTCGCCTCAGCTAATGCCTTTTTCTCCTTTTCCGATTTAAGTAAAGCCTCTAACGCCTCTATATAATCGGATGGAAGATCGTTTCTGCTTATATCAGAATTATTCCTATTTATTGATGTATGCCCTTTCAATAAAAGTTCCTTTATTTTATCTGTACACCACAGCTTAAAATCTACACTAAGCCACTGGGCAAAATCTATAGCTATATCCTCATGCAACCATACCCCACCTCCAAAAACCGGCATTCCAGTCTTCTTTATAACTAACTGATTTTCAGATTTACCAGTTTTTCTGGTAATTGCCTTAACTAACTCATTAGTAGATACTAACGATAAATAGTCGTTTGTTCTCCTATTAAAGTATTTAGCCATCTCCGTGGCATTAACATAGGTTACATCATCAACCGTTTTAAAAGTTACATCATTACCATTGTAACTAAAAATCTCAGATAATTCACTCATGATATAAAAACAACGAGAGCCATTGGCGTCCGTTATCCCACCAATGACTCTCATCTATCGCCTACGCTTAGGCGAGTTAATTTCTTCTTATGGCCCAATAACGGATGGACACCGCAAATATAAGACCTTATTTTGAAACTACAAACAAACAGGAGATATTTTTACAAAAAATGTAATCAGTTATATTTATCTATCATATAGACGAAATATAACTGTATCTATCCTCCATCATCATCACCACCTTCTTGATATCAGATAAAGTTAATTTCTTTATCTCCATATTCCTACTATCCATCCTGACGAAAGAGTCCTTGAACTCCTGCTCGGTTATGGCATCCAACCTAAATAGATTGTATTTTATAAGTAACTGGGTTACGTCAAATATCAAGATATTAAAATCAATATCACCTTTCAACTCATTAAGTAGATCGCGTATCATATCCTTAATAGCGTCAGTGTCAAGTTCCAGCTTCTCGGCCTCCCTCATCAACCTCTTAATGATATCATTGTACTCGATTATGATATTAGCATTATCATCATCGGTAGGCAGAAGAATATCCATCGTACATTCTATACCTATCTTATCACTAAGCCTTTTATTGAACTCAGTCATATAATCGAAAGCCTGACTTCTGCTTAAAGCGTATGTATGGTCAAGCAACTGCCTTTGTCTGTTATTGACAAAATAATGACTGGTGTATAACATCATCAAGACCTTCACTCGCTGGATGCGTAGGTCTTGCATAATTTTACGGTGTAAAAAACTATCTAACTGCATAATATAAAGAGTCCCCACCGGGGCCATCACACACCCGACAGGGACCAACTTTTAAATATCTTACTCGTCAGGTGATGGACTGACGCCGCAAAGATAAGTCAAGATATTTTATTTAGCAAGGATTTTCCGCCTCATTTTCTCCGGATACTACGTTACCGTCGGAAACCAAAGACCTATCCTCAGCAGCCTTCGCAGGCGAGGCGGATCCCGATTGGAGGTCAGACGGGCTGCCGAACGGGGTCTCCGTATCCTCGAAGAACGTCTCATCCCTCCTAATACTCATCCTGAACTTAGGGGCTATGAAAGGATCGTTATTAAGATCGATGTTGATCGTAACGTCATTCATCAAAATATCCTCCTTGGTCCTAGAATCGCCTATCCACCCTCTTACGTCAGTAGTCATAGGCATCTTACTAGCCGCTTCCTTGACAGCCCCTAGCCGTTTCTTGATAACATCCACGTCTCCCGTCAACAGAATCATATATGTCTTGTTATCCAGCCCGGATCTGGCTATAGCGTTATTAAGATCCATTATATCATCAATACTTACTCCACCACCTAGACCCTCTATAATTCTGTCAGCCATTGATCCGATCATGGAAGAGAATGACGATATATCCTGATTTTTCAACCTTACGGGATATAGATAATTTCTTCCGTTCCCTGTTTTTATAGCCACGACCGGGATACGTGAATTTTTATAATCACCATACTTATCCCTGACGATAGCCGTACAGAACGGGAATATATTATACTTAATATCATCCCTCATCGTAACCTCCCCGTTCTCTATATATCCTACACTCTCGACCTTACCAACCGTCTCGTTGGTAAAGTCATTCTCGGATACCATCAACGTCCCATTATCATCACTTACGCTAAAATTAGGTCTTCCCGGCAAAACACTGGTGACTGTGCCTACGAACGGTATATCAATCTCGCCAGCGACAGATCCTACATTATTCCTATACAACTCAAAGGCCATACTCCTTAAATCAGCGTTACTCCCTTTTGAGTCTGGATCATTGGCTTTTAGCACCGAGACAAAATTACCGTCACCATCCACGATCTTAATAACCATATTATTAACCAAATCACTACGGGCAGACTTGGTCTCGTCAGAATTAGGATCAACGGCATAAAGGCTATTGTATTTATCATACAATTCCTTGGTATAAGGATCTAACATATCTACCTTGAACCTCACGATATCGTTCTTACGAAGACTAGCCGCAGCTTCTTGATTTATCGACTCATTATTAGAGCCAAATGCATCTCCTGTATAATAAGGAACAACAGATCCATCCTGCCCCTTGCGATACACCATGAACCAGTTGGAGGTCGATAAGGCGGTCTGCCGCCCCAGTATGACACCGGTAGCGTTCTCGAAAGCCTGAGCGTCATCCTCGCTTATCATCCATCTTGAGTGGTTATTCGACTCTATAACAGTAAATATGTCGGTTCCGTTGGTGAAATCCATCACCCTTCCATTATCAGTATCAGTGGCATCAGATCTTTTAAGCCCAAGACCGTCCATAAACCTGTCAAGTCTCATCCCTCCTACCTCATAATACATGACTCCGCCAATCTCTCTCTTCTGGGCCATCAACACTACCGGATTCTGGGCGGCATTGGCCTCCGTCCTGCCGGTGGATGTTCCGGGTTCGCTCTCCGTGAGAACATCACCCATAGGTATAGACTTATCGTAATCCTTGACAACCATACTTCCATTATCATACAGCCTCATCCATTCCACGAACTGGAGAAGAGGTTCATCAGAATAGTTATTGATAATATCAATAGCCTCATTAAGTTTATCCTGATCAACTTCATTCCCGTTGTCAATATCATTCATAAGATCATTATAAGTCTGTATAGCCTCCTTAACCTGATCCTGATCAAGACCATTAATGTTTATATCTATGATATCATCAATAGTATCTCTGATGTTATTTAAGACGTTATCGTTGGTATTTAACCTATCTATCATTGACCTAATCTTATTAAGCCTAGCTATAGGATTATCGCCAAACCCATTTACAAGATCATTGATACGATCCTTATTATTATCATATATCTGCCTCTCCCTAGGAGATAAGATATCCTCATTACCGTTCCATATCTTTATAGCTATATTATTGATTCTATCATCAGAAGGATTTATGATATCCTCATTATCAGGTACATTCTCAACGATACCGCCCTCATCAGCCTTGATATCATTCTCCATAGATCTGGCGATCATATGATTATAGGTCTTGAACATAAATGCCTCGTCCTCTCCTATAAGACCATCTTGATAAGCCTTATCTATGGCCTGATCATTGGCATAAAGGGAATTAGCATCAGGATCATCGGTATTCCTGAAATCATACTTGCTGTCATCCTCCTCATAAGTCTTCCCCCATGCGTTCGATAATATCTTCATGAACCCGCGCTCCTGCGCCCGGATGAATCTTCTGTCACGCATACGACGAAGTGACTCGTTTATATTCTTATAAGCCACAAGATTATGACGATACTCGCTAAGCAACGCCATAGCCTCTTTATAATTATCAACCCCACGGATAGATACAGCATTCTCAAAACCAACTATAGTCTCATAAGCTGCCATAAGATCGGCGGCGCTGATCCTTGATTCATTCCTGTTTAATAACAGCTTAGATATATCTGTCTCTGAGTTAACTAACGTAGCTAATCTCCTCTCCAAAGCAATCCTATCCTCCGTCAATTTAAGAAGTCTATCATTCTCCTTGGCTAACTTGACCTTATCAGACTCAAGAGCTTCCTTAGACGTGATACTCTGCTGAAGCTTCAAAACATTCTTCTCCATCTTCTGTATATCATCTGTAAGCTTCCTAAGTTTCTCAAGATCCCTACTCGAATCAGGATTAAGACGAGAATATATATCTAAAGCGGGACCTATATCCGTATTGTATATCCTTCCTAACTGATTAGCGATATCATCCAAATTATCCTTAGCCTCAAGACCGTTATAAGCCATGTTAGAGATGTAGGTGTTAAATGATCTATTGGATATACCATCGGTAAGGGAGTCGGCAAATCTACTAGCCATAGTAAAATTATCAACCTTCTTATTGAACTCGCCAACAAGGTTGGACTTATACTCATTTACCTGCTCATCTGTCATATTCATATCAGAGGCTATATCGCTATTAGGTATAGACTCGATGACTGTCTTGAAATTCTCCTTGGTATCATCTAACATCCCCATTTCCTGATCATAACGAAGACGGTTGAATACGGCGTCACTAAAAGTCTTATCTACGATTCTAGAATTAGGTATATCGTCAGCGTTATTATCCGTACTTAAGCCTGATAATTGAGCGTTCAGAGCCATACTGCCACGAATAGCACGGATAGCGGCGGTAGTCAAGGCGCCGGCATTGGTGTTGTAAGCCTCCACCATCCCCTTGTTCCGGGACATGTCTTGGCTCCATTCCTTTATACCACCAATAGTTTTTACTCCCATAACCGATCCAATAATCATACCGATGCCGATTTCCTTCCATCCCTGATTAGATCCGTAAGTCTCCTTGAACCCGTTCTTTATAGCCTCCATATAGCCTATATTCTGACGAATAGCCATAGGATTGTATCTTGATTCTACCCAATCCTCGGCGGATTTACTAGCCACTCCCTGAAGACCTTCCTCATACAGACCCTCAGATACCGGACGTTTGATAATATTGAACGTATTCCCGGCTATTTTCTGCCATTTCTTAGGCGTTATGATCCTCAATGTTCCATTATCCATCCTCTCGGCTCCTACACCAAATATATTTCGTTTTATGAACTTATCAACGCCCAGATCCATGCCAAACATATCACCGAACATAGCTATATTGGATAACGTAAGGATACCGATATTGGCAGCGAATATAGCGTTAGCGGCATCAGCATTATCAGCTCTGAACTTCATGAGTTCCTCATATGAGGCTTCTCTACCATAGGCATTCCTGTAAGCCTGCTTGAAGTTTTCCTCAGATTCCATCAACCCACTCCTTGACTCTACCGAAGCCTCCCAAAGCGTTGACGTACCGATAAAGGTCAGGTTGTCCAGCCCCTTACCTATGCCTCGTCCTATGCGGGCAGCTCTTAGCATAGCATTAAACCCGGTCTTTGTAGCAGAAACAGCCTTCCCCATACCGGCAATCGTAGCACCTATTCTAGCCCCCATACGAGCGGCATTCATAAGACCAGCTCCGGCGAAGGCGTAAGATGACAAAACGGCTCCAGCCGTAAATGCAGCTCCTGACAAAAGATCATTTGTCCAAAAATTGGTTGTAAACATACTTTTAAGAAATCCAGCATCTCGCTCCTCCTTACTGTAATAATGATTAAGCGTATAATCACCACGCTTATCCATATCATCCAACCATCTGGCAAAACTGTTATCATACATAGCTGATAACGTCCCTTTTGTAACAAGCTCCTTTAATCCATAAACAGACTGACCTACTCCACCTATTCCATACAAAGCAGACTTATAAATAAACTTACCTAATCCTCTATAAGTTTTCTCCCAACCACTTTGACTTCTCGATAGACGATCATCATTATCCACATTATTGATATAACTCTCGTATTTTGGAATCCATTCACCTGTTGACAGCCTATACCTTGAATCACGAAGGTTGATCCTACTTCCAGTTATATCATAATTACCCTTAGGAATACCCGTCTCGTTTATCATCTGAAAAAGCGGATTCCTTGCTTTTACATCATCATGATAAGATGTCTCTACGGAATTTTTTATACCCTCTACTAATGATGGAATACTTCTGCTTCCCTCTCTAGACAAAACATCATTATCCATATCCGATGAACCGCGCATGCCAACAGGTATAGGGATAGAAGAAATATTATCCTTAGAAGGCATGGGAGATGGAATTGATGGAGTAGGGACATAGTATCCCTGACTCTTCATCACATTCCCTATATCGTTATTATTATTGCTCATTTTTTCCATCTATTTTATCCATAGTCTCTTTATCCAACACCGAAAGAATATTGCTAAGATCAGAGTGCTGCTCATTAATATCTCTACCCTTAACAATAACGTCTTTATTGATAGCCTCAACCACGGCTTGGGTAAGATACATCTGAGGACACATATTTATAATCTTCATGATATTATCAGCATAATCAGTATTATATTCCAACACCTTTAGAGGTGTCCCGGTCCTAGCCTGCCCGTGAAAATAAACGCCAACCTCAACACCTCCAGGAAAGCCCTTGGCTTTAATATCATACGATTTGTAATTTCTTAAAACCGTATTAATAATCCTAATAGCTCTTTTATTAAGCTCTGATGTAGCTAGTTCATTGTTCTGAATATTGTACTTATCAACCATCCTAGAAGCCTCCTCAGCCGCATTCTCGATAGTAGCGAAAGCGCCAAGTGAATTAGCTTGCGCCCATTTCTGATAAGGCCTATTGGTCGTGGCAGAAAAAGATACAGGGATGATCTTAGATTCGTAATCTTCAGATCTTACATTCCTTTCCCTTTCGTACAAACTATACCCCATACTATCTAATTCCTCTTTAGTAACTTGAACCGTAGCGATATTTTTTCCGCCAGCCATAGCTACCAAATCAAATGTATTGGGATTATCCGTAGGACGAGCATACAATATGTAATTATTAAGTCTGCTATCTTTATCCTTATTCAAGAAACCAGCTCTTGACAAAAGCAGACTCTCTAATTTAGCATGCATACGCCTATCTTCTTTAGAGGCATTGGTAGAATTAGAGAACGACCATGATCTTGGAGCAAACTCGTCATATCTTCTTTCATAGACCATTTTAGAATCCTGAATAGCCTTAGCTATATTACGACCTATATTAGATGAAGACCATTCTCTTCTAAGCGTAGGACCGTCAGCTCTAGACATATTCTTACCTAAGATCTTGATCATTTTATCCCTACTAGTCATATCGACATTATCGCTATTCATTACCGGATTGTCTACACGACTATAAGTTTTAGCTATATCATTTATATCCTCCAGAGTGAAATTTTCTCCTGAATATCTATTTAACAAATTTATATAAGATCTCATCAGCTCCGTATTAGCTATAGATCTATCCGCATAGTTGATGTTCTCGCTTATCAATCCAGCTATAGCGGAAACCTTTAAAGCATCTTCTGGTGAATACTCTTTCCCTCCAATAATAGCTCCATTCTTACCAACATCCCTCGCATTAACCATACCATTGTCAGTATATGTATCAATACCTCCAGTAACATAGTCCTGATCCCTTACAGCATCATTAAGGATATTTTCCGTAGCGACATCAAAGGCATTTGTAAGATAATCAACTTCCTCATCCATGATCTTACCATACCTATTCCTATTATCATTCGCTGCCATAAGAGCCTCATATTTATTCACCATATTTGGGGTTGATGATAATACAGAACTTGACGCACCGCCATTATTAGTGATCCATGCCATAATATTCTCGCTATTAACACCACCATGATATATAGAAGGATTGTTTTGTATATCGTTCTCTATGCCTCGTAGATCAACAGGATTTATGGATGATATTAAATCCTTCTCACCTGTCGATATATTATTCTCATTCTGAATATATTGATTGTCAAATATATTCTCAGGAGTAACATTAGGCTGAACCTTTTCCAGCTCAATCATAACACCTGTAGGGATATTAGAGCTATTACCAGCTTCCTTGGACATTACTTCCCTAAGCTTAAGATTCTGATCTATCTCCTTTGATTTCTGCCTCCACGAGAACTCTCTCTCCTTGAAATCAAGATCTCTCATCTTAAAGTGATAATCATCAGCGATGTAGTTCTCAGATGAGTTGTTATACGACCATCTAGCGGATACACCATCAAGAAATTCATTACGTACAATAAACTCCCCCGCTCTAGCCGGGTTCATATTATTGCCAATAAAGAAAGTAGCCTCCTCCACTAACGCACGGCGCTGTTCCCGGACCTCCTGTAGTGACGCCTCAATAGCCGCCTTAGCGGAAGGGCTGGCCTCGGCCCCTTTGAGTTTGGCTAAGAGTGCGCTCTCCTCAGCGTCAAAACCGGAAACATATTTATTAACGAACTGATCAGTAGTCATGCCACTAAACATACCGGGATTAGTGGCAGCCAAATACTGACCCTCTATCTGCATCTGAGCCTTAGCGTTCTGGGATATAGATCTAGCGGCTATCGCTCTAATCTGAGATCGACTCATCTCATCAACAGTAATATCTCTCATCCTACCAGTAGGCTTGCCATCCACTACCTCAGGAACAGAAAACTTCTTTCCCTTATTAAGACTGACGAAATCCTTCATCATCTTATTCATCTCCTCATTGTAATCCGTATAAGGAGTGTAATGAATAGGATTCATCCTTGTACCAACCTGACCATCATTAACCCATTCATAAAACGGCATTAAGGCCACAGCCTCATTTATGGCACTATATTGCTTAGGATTATTAAGCTTCATATCTTCGATCTTCTGAGAGAAAGACCTATACTCCCTAGTACCGGCGATAGCGTTCAATACACGGGTATCTAAAGCCTCTCCAAGACGGGCTTGTATGCTTCTAGCTATACCATCAGAAGCTAGATTGGATTTACGATACACGTTATTCACATCCTGTATCAATCCATTTAACCTATTCTGAAGATATTCCCTATCCTGAGGTTTTATAATGTCAGAATTGATAATATAATCAGCATACTCATTTATAGCCTGCCGATTCGTATCTATTTTCTGTTGCATGTATCCCATACCCTGCATCATGACATCCATGTTGTAGGGTGATACGTACTTACCGTAATTCCTTAATATACTATATTGTGAAGCCATCCTTTATCCTTTCTTGCCTTTAGTTACTTCCTGAGCAGGATATAATCTCCTGTAACTTAATATATCTCCTTGAGGGTCTGCGATCAACTGACCATTGGGACCAATCTTAACATCCCCAAATATAGATCTTAATGTATTCATGGTCGTAGCCGTGTTCCACTTCTGCTGGATCTCGTCATTTACGCTATCGAAATACCTAGCCCAGTTCTCGTCATTTATAGCCAATCCCTGCAATATACGTTGCTGGTAAGCTTGACGTTGGGCTATATTCTTATCATACGTATCAGCCCAAGTACGGGCGTTTACATTATCAGCCCAAGCCCTTTGAGCCACGTTCCCTTGTTCTACCTCATTAATGTATCTACCTATATTGGAACTCATGATAGCCTGTAAGTTGGATGATAAAGCCCCTCTCTGGGAATCCGGGACATTACCCATCTGATCCAATTGTGATTGGAAAGCACGATTGGTCTCAACCATATACTGATCAGCCGATCTCAACACCGGATCCACGGTAGGAGCGTAATGCCTTTCCAGACCTTCCGTTGTCACGGCTCCCGGGGTCATCCTAAATACCTCGGGGAAGTCAAGACCGCCACCCACTATATTCCTGCCTCCATTGCCGCTGTTCGACTTACCGGCATTTGTATTGGTCTTAGGGAGTGTATTGGGATCAATCAGCTCAGGCATATCCAGTTTAACATCAGGTTCCTCCACATCACCTATATCCATAGGACCGGGAGCCACCTTATGAGGATCAAGTATAAAATCAAGACCTTCCATTCCTTTCATGGATCTCAATGCCTGCATCTTAAGCATATCCTCGCCAAGTATCTTATTAACGACATCCTTGTTCTTGTCAGAGAATAGTTGGCTAAAATGAGTGATACCAGCGTCGTTAAGAGCTTTATGCTGTTCCTCTGTAACAACATCCAGACCGATCATAGGACGAGATGAGGAATATTGACCAAACTTATTGTCTCTCATCCTATCATGATATGAGGCTTTCTTATCTTCCGGGTAATTACCTTGGCTATCCTCGCCTCCAAAGGAAACGAGTGTCGTATAATCCCGAAGCGCCTCTGCGTTGGCGATGATCGGGTTCTCCGCCGTGGCCAAGCCCATCCACCCACCAGTAGTGCTGTATATAGCATCCTGAAGAGCCTTGGCGGCAGTAGCCTTCGGAGCGCTCATATAAGCATCATAAGCCAAAGGCATGAACGTCTTATAATACTCCAGTCTCTCATCGGTATTAATACCGCCATAAGAGCCATCCTGACCCTGACGCTGATACCCAAACGTGTTATCCTTATTATTGTACTTGTTCTCTACGGGACGAAAAGTAAGTAGGTAATCGAATAAAGAACTACCACCTTTCTCCATCTTCTGACGAATACCAGCCACTTTCTTAAGCAGCTCTTTCTTAGCCTCAGCTATATCCTCCTCCGTAAGACCGTATTCTTTCATGGATCTGGATATGATGTTATCTATTTCACCACCCTTAGCGAAATACGTATCCTCATCCTTCTTCATCTTCCGGTCTTCCTGCTCTTTGTATATGACATTAGCGAAGTCCGTAAATCTTCCCTCTAATCCATTAACGGTATCGTTGCTATCATTTATAGCCTTAGATAATACGGAGGCGTTTAAACGCCTCGTATTCTCGTCATCTATCTTATCGTTCTTCTTCAGCTTCTCCAGCGCCTTTTTCTGATCATCGTAAGCTGATTTAAGACCGATCTTAACCTTATATCTATCCATTAACGTAGCGTACGTATCCTTTGGTGTAGCCTTAATACCATGCGTATCCCTAATGTATTTAGCGAAGTCCGGCTCTATGGTGGTGTCATCGGTAATAACCTCCGTACACTGCTCCAAAGAAACAGGCGTTCCCCCATCGGCATGCTTCTGCCCCATGGCCTCCATCGGCGCCTCCCCGGGCTGCTCCACGTACTCGCCCTTCTCGACCTCCACGTTGGCTTGATCTTCCATCGACTTAGGTAACGGATACAGGTACTCACCGGTAAGGCTTCCGCTATCGAACCTATTATTAGGTCCTAGATAAACACCCCCACCATCCTTATACTGCATCTGGGATTGTCTTCTTTGCCTAGCCTCACGTTCCTGAGCCAACCTTATATTGGTACGAGTACCTTTCTCAGACGCTATCCCGGAAACCACGTTACGAGCCAATCCCATGATACCACTAATTCCTGAGGCTATGGTAGTTATCGTATTAGCTGTTTTAGCCCCGGTGGATAAATCGCCATACCCCTCGCTTCTCATACGCCCTATGCCACGACCCATCTGGGTAAACCTAGATCCTATATCATCAGCGCCATAATAAGGTATGGTGGTAAAGTCAAAAACATCCGTGCTGCCAGACTCGTCAACCTTCTTATTGCTGTCAACGATAGCGTTCAAATCACTTGTATCAATGGTATTAATATCAGGCTGCTGAATATCAAATCCTATCCGGGTAGACGAAACCAAAGGCTCCACTCCAAGACCCTGAAGACCAACAACATCACCAGGCATGATAGGATCAACTTCCCCGGCATCTTGATATTTAGGTATCTTCCTTTTAATTACATATTTTCCCATATATCAAATTATTTCGTTCTGATACAAAGATAGTTTAAAAAAATAGAGACTCATCATTTAGCAACGATGAGTCTTTGTTTTAAATCAATCTTTTAAAGATGCATAAAAACACCTATAAATATTGTTGTAATGCATACTATTTTATATATTCGCGTAAAAACAAACATTACAAAACAATGAATAGAGAAATATCAGAAAATAGTATTGAGTTCAACAAAGAAGACAATTTTATTTGCATAACAGACTTTGTATATATAATAAACTCGTATAGAGAATCAAAGAATAATCCAAAAATTAGAACTGATCATTACATAACATCAAGTATAACACAAAACGTAATCAATAATATATTAAGACAAATAGATATGCCAGAAAAAAGCATAAAGACAATATCTGATTTAAAAAATGTTGGATTAGCATACCGAAAAGGTAAAGGGCCTGGACAAAAATGGTTTGTCGATTACAGAGTATTTATATCAATCATAATGAATATAGATGATAAAATAAAGGCACATCTAATATCTTATGCAATAAACTCAATATCCTCGACAAAGATTATAGATGAAATACTAAACAGTATATCAAAAAATTATAGAAGCATTTCAAATAATAGATATAAAACGTATATAGCAATAGATAGAATATCAGGTCTTTGTAAAATAGGTAGAGCTATTAATATAAAAAAAAGACTATCAGCTCTTAGGATATCAAATATAAATATAGAAATGATATACACAATAGATGACGACATCGAGTCGTATATGCATAAACTTTTATTAGGATTTAAAGAAGATAGAGAATGGTTTAATATAGATGAAGGTATAATAAATAGTATAGCTAAAAAATACGGATTTAAAAAATACAAACAATAAAAAATAAAATGCGATAGCTGATTATATTACCTACAATAAACCATATAGCTATCGCATTATATCAACCTATTTCTTTTAAATCCTTTTTACAAATAACGAACCTATCGTTTTCACCAAGTCATAGAAGCCAGCAGCGCTAAGCCCGACAGCCACCCCATACAACAGAGCTTCCCACCATTCACTCCCTATTAACAACGGGGATACCTGAAGAAACCAAGCCAAGATACATACCAACATGCCGATAACTACAGCCGACAGGATCTTAGCCCACTTATGGGTGTCAATATACGGAACTACCTTAGCTAGCTGGGTAGCTGACATCGTGACGAAAGCCATGATGCCGGTAAAAGTAGTCAGATCAATAGTAATAGGCCCTTCTGATGGGATTACCTCTTGCGCCATCAAAGCGAATGGCGTCAATAACATAGCAAATAAAAACAACAATCTTTTCATATCTAAAACGTTTAATAATTTCACAAATATAGCATTAATTCTGGGTTCTGCTCATACCCTTTATATTAAGACTTAATCCTGGTATCATATTAAGCACCAACTGCCTTTTCGCCTGCTCCCTACGCATACGCTCAGCTTCCGCTATCTGCGCCTCTGATTGGGGGTCGTTCTTAATGTTATTAGCGATATCCTCTATAGCTTTCTTGTTAGCGCCAGATTGAGCTAGCATCTTATATAACAGATCTTGGCCCTCCTTTTCCCACCAGCTATCCACGGAAGGGCGGGAAGCCAAAGAAGGATCGGCAGGGGCTACCGTCTCAGGCACGGGCTGCTGACCTCCGTCCCCCGTGCCCGAATCCCGCTGTCCGAACTCGTATCTCATTGGCTCGTTCTCCGGGACACCGTATCTATTGGAGAACATATCGGCGAACTCAAATCTCTTCTCGTTTCTTAATGTCGATCCAAGGGGTCTCCCGTATCCTTGATTCCATGCCACGGTAGCGTCCTTATAATTCGTGGCGTTATCAAAATCAGCCTTCGAATACATATAGTAATTATATATATTGCCTTGAGCGTCCTTATCAAAGAACTTGCCTTGATTGATGTAATTCCAACCTAACCCCGGGACCTTGCCTTGATACTCATCCACGAGATAATCCAACTGCTGTGTCAATGTCGGTTTCTTCCCATACCTGCGCTGTAGCTCCTTCTTCCTCGGTCCAAGCCATTGTTGGATGCCAAAATCACCGGCGGCTCCTAGGGCTTCGGTGTCCCCTCCGGACTCGGCGGCGATGTTCGATAGGATGCCGATAGCTTGAGTTTGTGGTATCCCTTTCTTTTCTGTCAGATAGTCCCATATCTCATCATACACAACCATCTTACTATCCTCTGATCTACTAGGATCAATAACGTATTTACCGGCACCATAATCTCGTTCTGTATTTACCGGACCTCCATCCTCCTTATCCTCCAACTTATTCTTAGACATAATAGCGTTACGGATAAGAGCATCCTTCCCGCTTTCCAGAAGAGGATTATGATCCTCAAACGACCCTCTCTCCTCAAACTTATCGCCTATAGCGTCTAGTACATTTGTGGCTACGTTTACAGGAAATTCCTGATCGTCACCATGAAAATCGTATACGTCATAGACACCTAACCTTCCATCCGGACGCCTATAAATTGTAAAATTACCAAATCCTGACAATGGGGTAAGATCACCAGCAGCTTCGGGATAAAAATCGTATTCAGAAAAAACCGTAGGCTTTCCGGATCTTACCGAATTACGATTCTTCTCAAAGATATCTACCCATTCTCTAGACTTTTTCAAAAACTCCAGCCTACCATAAGCATCATCTGTAACCGGCTTATCGGAACCATATATTTCTCGCTCCGTATCACGAATCTTCTTATCTAACCTCTTTATCTCATCCTTAGTGTCACGATTAAACATCTTCTCAATATCAGCAATAATATTATCGGGGATTCTTATTTCCTTGCTATTTCCGTCAAGACTATTAGGTTGGGATAAGAATCTACCCCATAGCTGTTCACTATATTCATCAACATTAGCTTTGCCATTTCTTCCGTATATAAACTCCTTAACCTTATCGGGAAGACTGGCATTTGAGGCTACCACATCAGGTGTTACATTCTCATACAACCTCCTTCTTATGGCATTACCTAAGATATCTTTTAAATACGAAGCCTTATCAGATACATCCTGTCTTACATACAGCGGGTCATCACCAATAGGTCCACCATCCATATATTTAACCTTGAAATCAAAATTGCCAATATATTTCTTTACGTTATTGATATAATCATTATCATTAGGAGAAGCCTTGCCGTTATTCAATAACCTTCCCTTACCCATCCATTTATAAAGCAAGGCGTCAAATTTGTCTATATCATTACCTTTATTATCCTTAAAGCCACGACCAACAACCTCATTCTTGTATATAGACGCCAGACGCAACATGGTAGCTATACCTGAATTATATGGCTTTAGGATATTCTCCTTATCTATACCAAACTTATTATATATCTTCTTTGTCTCATCATTATCACCTTCTATCTTTATCTGTGTTATACCCTTTGAATTATAAGACCTGTCATTCCATCTGTTACCATTTAACAACGACCTGAATCTCTTGGCTATATCAACGCCTTGATCACCGATAGCTTGTTTCCCTATATATCTTGCAGATACACCAAACTTAGTCTCCTGCTCGGCGATACCCATGGCAAGCATAGCCATCCTATCATAAGTGTAGCTATCGATATCGAACTCACTCATGATGCGTTCCTTGTTATATGATATAGCGTCGCTATATTCCTTTATATTACCCAGCTTATCCATTTTGGCTATATTATCAATGGCTGATATAACACCAAGGAAAGCGTTGTTAGATTTGACGCCAGTCTTTGAGTCATAAGCGTTATAAATCCATTTGGGCAAGATGTCAGGAGATATATCACTGTTTTTTACGCTTATATTCAATGGCCTAAAATCCTTGTTTATATGAACATTATAATCATCCCAAAGTCTCTTCTCGCCAGAATCTTCACCATAAGGGTTATCCGCTATATAATTAAGCGACCCCTCACGAACGACAAACCTACTTCCCTCTTTCTCCGGAAGTGTATAAATAAAATCACCCTTCTTTATGAAATTATACAGCTCATTCCCCGTATTCCCAAGAAGCCTGATACATCCGTTAGATCCTCTTCCAGCAGAAGCCTCATGATGCATGGATGAAGCTATGTTATGATCCCATTTACCTGTCTTAGGATTAAACCTAGCTCTCTGAAACGATTTTTGATCATGATACTCGCCTATGCCTGATACTCTTGTTATACCGGCTGGGGTGGACATATTGCCTGCCCTGCTGACAAGTTTCCCATTCTTTGTCTTTGTGTATGTATTATAATCATCACCGGAAGCGCCTACACCTATATTATTAGTGCTATAAAGAATATCCCCACTCGGTGAATAAACTGTTAGTTTTTTATTCTTTTTATCTACAATAGCGTAATTAGACTTATGATCGACGCTCTTGATTATATCCTCATCGCTCATCTTATTGATCTCAGTCTCCATGGATATTATATCCATCAAATCATGATCCTCTTTCTCTGTTGACAGCGATGGATCTGAAACCTTTATCTTATCACCTATCTGTATCTTGTTGATATCAGGAATATCCCTATTCCACGATACAATATCATCTAAAGATAATCCCAATCTTTTGGCTATACCCCAAAAAGTATCGCCTTTAGATACGGTATATATCTCTCCTCCATCAGCTTTCTGTTCAATCTTCTCTCCCCATAACCCGTATTTATCCCTAGGCCATATGCCGTCTATGGCATCCACATAACCAACAGGGTACTCCCCGTCCAGACGCCGGTTCCGCCGCTCGTCCGCTGGGTACAGGGCGTTGGCCAACGGCTGCGTGATATGACCCAACCCCTTATTCTTGGAACTCGACATAGCATCCACCACAGTCCGATATACAGGTCTTAATTTCTCAGGCAAATACAACCCCGCCTCATCAACCAGCTCGCCTATCTTCTTATTTATACCCCTGATACTGAAATTATAATTACCCATGCCGTTATTCAACGGGGACAACGTACTTCTTATCCCATTCATGCCCTTGACGGCGGCCCCTCCGCTAAGGATATCAAACTCCAGGGATACGTTCCTTAAAGGACTATCATCCATACCCCTGAAATACATAGGACGCTCGCCTCTTACGACACGATCAAGATCCTCCTTATATAAATCCTTTATCCATGAAGGAATTTCCTCCTGTTTATTCTTCTTTGCCATAAATCACGTTTTCTACAAAGATATACATAATCGGATGCAGGATAAAACAATAGGCGGATACATGATTCATATCACCTACCCGCCTACACCCTCAATGCATATGATAAGCCGCCAAAGCTTTCTTGGCCGAATCCCTCGACTTGTACTTCGCCGGCCATAACTTTCCAGTTTTGTTACTAACCACCCTCCAATCACTTCCTACTTTCTTTATGCACCCCGATTTAGGGCACTTGCCTGATTTACTAACAGCAGATCTATTTTTCACCATATCATTGCGTATTAACAGTTATGCTATAATCTTGTGATTTTATATCAACATTGACAATCTTCGAACTACTAAAATCATATACACACAAATTTAAACTTCCATATAAAGCACCAGCGATAACATCGGCATAGAAAGAAACCTCATCATCACCTACAGCATTATAAAAATACAGATACATATGCTGTTTATTAATAACACAGCTTTTTATCTTGTCAAAACCTTCCTTGGTAGTATTTTTCTTAAAATCAATTCCTTCTAAAATATAACTTGAGATATCCACTCCAGAAGAACCTATCTCCTTATAAGTTCCATCATCCATCAAGGCCTTATCACCCTTACCTTTCATCTTAAGATGAAGTTGATTATCAAAATCTATATCCTCTTCAGTATTTTTAAAAGATTTTACAAGAACTATCTCGGAATCATTTGATGCAGCAACATTTGAATTAGAATGAATATATCCGACACTTAGATTAGGATAAACAGAAATAGATATATCCATAAGTCCCATACCAAGAATGGTATTTGAACCGCTGATGTAAATAGTGATACAATCATTCCTTTGATCATTAAAAACCATCAAATCATTGATAAGAAATTCACCTACCAATTCCACAAAAGAATCGCTAGGTTTTATCATCCTGATATTAGACGTAGGGTTACTACCAAACAACAATTTTATAGTATTATACTGATCTTGGGTTAAAGTAGAAGGTTGATTAGACGCTAGATGAAAAACAGTATCTAAAAACGCGTTCTCAATATCACCCCTAGCTTGCACCTCCTTATATTTCCCATTATCCATCAAAGCCTTGGTCCCTGTACCGGCCGTAGAGAAGTTGATGCCCCTGTTATCTCCGACTGGGTCACCACCAATCGTTAAGGATATGTCCTTAGTTTGGTTAGATACCGATTGTACGGTATGACTGGTGACAATGGACGTATGGGTAAGGTCGCTGGATATATTGATCATTACATGATAAGATACAATGACCCCAGCTCCCGTATTGCATCCAGAGCGCAACATGACTTGAATATTCCCGGATGAATCCTTAGTTAATATCAAGTCCCCAACCCCATACGTCGATGATGCTCCGGATAAAAGATATTGAATTGGTATATCAACCTCACATTTAGAAGCTATTATATCATATTTCGCTTTGGTAAGGGTAAATTCCTTATCAAAGCCCAAATTAAATAATATAGTTCTAAAATCATCCTCGCTATCGAGATTATCGCTCAAAAAGCCCGGCTCATGAACATCTATATCCTGCCATGTGCCGTCACCACGAAGAAAGGCTGTACGCTTCTCCGCTGCGGGAGCCGGCACCAATCCCGCAGCGCCAGCCCCGGACGCCGTGGCACCAACCATATCCTTGACCTTATCAAGCCTACTGTCTATTTGACCTCCATTGTACTTACCAATAAAATCTTCCATGTTTTGAAAAATATTAAATTTAATAAAATATATTATATTTCTTTATAAGTTTATGAGTGTATTTTATTCATTAAAACACACTCTTAATCCTTACTGGGTTAAACAATAACCCTCTATCGATTATCCTTTGGATAGATCCACAGGAATCACCGACTACTTTTCTCATAATGTTTAACGCGCCGTTCACATCAGCATTAATGAGTTTTCCTGTTGAGGACTGGTATAGTCCTCTTTTCTTTCTCTTTCCCAAATAGTTTTCATGTTTTCCTATCGCTTCAAAAGCTAACGAATCGCATTTCGAAGTGTAGGATTCTTCATGCGTAACTATTTCTATTCCTGCCAATTTGCATTTGTATTCCATGTAACTGATTAATCTCGCAAAAGGGATTTGAGTAAACTTCTGATTGTTTCTTTTTCCCATGTTTACTCCTTGTTTCCATCCCTTATTATAGCCTACAATTAATTTTGTCACTTCGGAATTTATAAGCAAATCTACTATCTTTCTGCTTATTTTGTGAAATACATCTTCTATGTATAATTCTCTGTCATAATATAATTTCTTTATACGCTTAGTCATTCCTTTTATCTTTTGCAAATCCTTAATACTATTCAATTTAGCTAATGTCTTATTAAATAGCTTATTGTATGATTTTATAAATTCCCCGCTGAAAAGATATGCGAAATCCTCACTAACTAATGTTACAAGATTGTCGATACCTAGATCAATTGAAGATACTTTCTCCCTCCTTCCCTTACTGGTTTCCGTATCTTTGACCTCATAAATTATCTCGACTTTATATCCTTTATTCAAGGGCTTTATTCTGACTTGATTAAAATCTTTTATCAAATCCTGGTACTTTTCATATTGAGGTATACCTATCGAAAGACTTTTTGATAATACAATTTTTCCGTATTTAATCTTGCAACTTTGATTCGTATAACACAAGTAAAATTCCGAACCTCTTTTCCTATAACATGGAAGACATGGTTTTTCTTTGTATTTATTAGGATGCTTCTTGTAATCTTGCACTGATTTGTAATATCCTTTAATATTTTTGTCAAGAACCCGAAGAATTTGTTGACTGCATTGTGCTTTCAATAACTTATAATTAATGCCACCATCCAAGTTTTTAGTGTTCTTCATAATGGAATCAAGTTCAAAATAGGATAGCCATTTGCCTTCTTTTGAAAGCATTTCCCTGAATATATATAAAGCTTGATTGTATAAGTTATTGCTAATCTTGCATAGCGTTGATATCTCTTCATTTTGTCCTATGTTAAACTTATACACCAATCTCATTTTCCATATCGTTTTAATATACAAGGGAGAGGCGGCAAATACCCCCCCCCATATGTTAATAAATCAATAAATTTTCTCATCATTACTAAACCATCTTACTATCATCTTGAACCGACTCTCAATGTCATTCACGAACCTAGCCAAGAACCAATCGCCACGAAGACGATCCCGCCACCTCCGATGATAATCGACAGCCCTAGGATCGATCTTCCGGTCAATATCATTCACGTCCTTGATCCATACCGGGAGGTTATTAGTATCGTCTTTGACCTCGTTAAAATAGTCATTTATATTTATCTTCTGATCAACCTCCGTCACCAGTATCTCACGGCTATCGTCATTGGTTACAGGATACCTTAACCGCTGACTCATATCGTTCTTGTCAGCGATAACCATCCGAAGCTCACCACTGTTGTTGGTATCGTTATAAAACCATGCCTTATTGAATCCGGTAGTCCTAAGAATTTGGTAATTAACCTCATCCTGATACCTTCTGGCATCCATCCTATATTGGTAGTTCGTGAGGATCTTATTCACATACTGCTCACGTACTGGTACCTCTATAACGAACGGATATAGCTTACCGTAAAATACTTGATACGATTGGTTGGTCAATCCATGAGACCATAACCCTATCTCCTGACTTTCACTTGAGTAGTTCTTTCCAGACTGGAAATAATGCTGGTGCTCAATATAATAATCAGGGGTGTAGGATAAATATGATTTCCACTCACCCTTCAGGCAGTTATATCCAACGGTGAACGAGACGTCCGTGAAATGGCTGGCGTCCTGTAGCTCCACCACCTGCCCGTTCCTGTAGAACCGGCCGCCACGGAATTGGTACTCGCTCGGATTCCCTACCGGTATATAATCTTTCTTGGTTATCAGAACCCTCTTGAACCGATTGTCCCAGCCCATGGATAGCCCTATACCAAAGAACTTGTTATCGATATCATAATAAGACAACTCAGCGTCCGTATCAGCGTTATATATCCGGCTACGGATGATCTTCATCTGAAGATGCTCCTTAAACCAGTTTCTAAGCCCCGGTGTGACCTCCGTAAGATTCCTACCATTAGAATCTACCTTAAACACTTGACCACGCCTTAAATCGACCCAAAAATGCCCAAACTCGCAACTGATCATATCCCGACTCTGGGTCCCGGAATATCCTAACGTCGTATTATTATACTCGATACCACGAGAGGCGAAAAGACCACCTGTCCCTAGCTCGCTATTCTCCGGGGATATTCTCTCCGCCAACACGTCTATGGCATTGTACAACCCTACCTGATTCTCAAAACGAGCCAGTATCTGATCCGACTCTATCCCTTTCATGCTTATAAGTTTCCCGAAAGAGGTCTTGAACTCATGGTAATCCATAGGCTTGTACGACAGCCAGGGATCGGTCATGCCATTCTCCGACACGTCGGCGGTGCTCCATATGACGCCGTTGGGTCTTTGGTAAGCGCAGTCCCAAAAATTGCTATCATACGTCTCTGGTAATGACCTCCCGCCTAGCGTAAAACGATTCTTGTACACAGGACTCATCTTAAACACATTATCCCTTGATATAGGGACATTACGCTCTTGGGTCCATGATATATAATCCCCTACTTCTGGATAGAATCCCTCATAAGGCTCAGGTCCGGCTATACGGAAATTGCAATTGATCTCAGACTCCACAAGGAACTGAGGTATACCATAGAAGTATAGGAAGAAACGACCGCTAAGATACATATCTCCGGTCTTGCAAGCCATCTCGTAAGCGCTCTTCCGGCTAGGGAAAGAGTATAGCGATCTAGTATCCGTATCGGTCTTATTAAGATAATCCTCCCCGGTATCATAATTAACAAAATAACGTGGATACCCGATATTCCGATAGTCGTAGTAAGGGAATGGTATCATATCTCCCTGACCAAACTGGGTCAAGTAAAAAATAGGCATTTTTCTTTTAAGAGAGAATCTGGATATAAACACATCACCTCCAAAAACAGGTTTACGCTTATCCTCATCCATCAACCCGCACCCGCCTAACGACACCCACCTGATATCCTCTATCTGTCCGTATTGAGCCGGAGAATATTTCTTTATCCTCATATAAGGACAAGACACAAAAGATTCACGTGTCATAAAATGAGGCGTCATTCCAGCCACCTCATCGTTACGAATATTGCATTCATCCTGAATACGACTGGTATCATAACTTGATACTAATTCAGGGTATTCAAGCATATACTTATCCATGCCAAACGACATGAATAACGAATGCTCACGATCGAGATTATTTACAACTATAGGCTTACCGCCTACTACTTTCCCTTGTGATGAGATATCCGTTACCGGATACAATCCGCTTTTAATATACTTAGCCGTAGACAACCCACGCAACTCTGACGCTCCTATTTTTTGATAAAATAGATTATAATGAGCGACAGAGGTATAATAATAAGCGTAATTCCATCTAGGCCCCCTATCTATCAATGCCGTTAACCACTGATACCTGTACTTGCCTATATCCACCACGGACTGAGCTGTGGCCTTGGCGATACCTGTAGCCAGACGGATAGCCGTCAGCGCTATGCCAACAGGGTTGGCTAAAAAGAACATGCCTCCACCGACATATTGCTGTGAAGCCGACTGATATGTATACTCAGCTATAGCGGATATTAAATTAGCCATAGCCTCCACCGTAGCCAATGACGTCGCCATACTATAAGCCTTACTTCCTAATATCGTCCATTTAGGGTGATCCTCCACCTCCCTGAATATACCGGAGGATTTACCTAATTGATAACCATCAACAAGGCACTCAGTGGGAGCATCAGGCTTGTTGAAGGCAATATCAGGGCTTAAGAATGAATACCAGATATTACCCTTCCTGTTAAACGGATGCGTTATAAAATTCTCACGATTAATATCCTTATAGATATACATATCATCAGACAAATCATTGTAAGGATAATTAGGATAAAGGTTAGCCGATCCGTCGGGATCATCGTACTTAAACATATCATAAGCCAGACCGGTACCGATAACGCTCTTATCCAATGTCCTATCGCCCCTATACAACTCATATCCTATTATGGAATCCCTTCTATCCTTATCTATAAGACCATTCTCTACCGCTATATCCAGAAACTCATTAACGATATCATCATCAAGCATCACCCCCATAGGATAAATATAGGAGTCAACTCCATATTGACCGGTCAGTTGAGACGGATTACCCATAAAAGGAGCGACAGAGTTATCCGGGAACTTGTAATGACGTATAGGTTTCTGACAAAATGTGGTTGACGTATTGGGGTACTCAGCGTTATCCCCATTACCAGTGAAGTAAGACTTACCCTCAATGGATTTAGGAGACCCATAGTATTTCGTCAAAGAATCTATTATATCCTTCCTCTTCGATCCTCCCGACGATATCCCGATCTTACTTGAATCATACAACTCAAAATTAGCCGGATACTTATTGATAGATTCCCAATAACCAAAATCACCATACTGATAAGGTCTAGGAGCACAATCAGCGGGTTTATCTCCACATGAGATGCATTTCGCCTCATATGTGACAAATCTCCTTAATTTCAGTTCTTTCGTAAAGAAGAATACGTATTTCACCTCCAGTGGCCGAATGCCAAAACAGAACGGGGCAGGGAAAATGGCGGTGCCGGCCGTATAGAATCCTGCAAGTTCCTTCATGTCCTGCCTCATGGCGAAACCGGTGAAGAACACACATACCGCTGGCTCAATACAAACATATATCTTATGGAAAGTAGTCTTGTCATCATTCCAGAACAAGTACTTTGGCATCATAAATATCTTATGATCCACGTAATTCACTATAACACCTTTCTTGGCATCATTAGCCAAAGGATTAGGAGCCACGGTACCTTCCTTATCCGAGAAAAATGTTATACGAACCTTGTTGTATGATGATGAGTCACCGATCGGATAATTATAGTTACCCATCATCTCTATATACATAATACCGTTATCAGGATCGGATAAACCGCTTACGTATTTTTCGTAATCCAACTCCACCCATCTGGCGTATGAGGATACATGTGGATAGAACTTGAAATAAGTCAAGTTGCTTCTACCGAACCAATTGGTCTTGGCGTCAATATCATTCTGCACAGACACACGATCTTCCCAATCAGTAGATATGCCGGTATTGAACTTAGAGTTATCACCATCACCAAAAAGACACATGGCGTTCTCAATACCAAACTGACTCTCATATTGAGGGAAGTACTTTTTCATTGAATCCATCAATATATCAAGCATAGTCTCGGTATGCTTCTTGCCTTCCCACCCATCGCCTTGGAATAAGAACGTACATTTACCCAATGACCTACCTCCTTGGAACGTGGGTAGTTGAACATCATTAATAGTAGGATTCACGTAAGGATCACCTACCGAACACCCATTAGTACATATACCCTCATCATATAACTGCCGGACATTAGACATATCCTGACACAAGACCAAGGCGGAAGAATCTATATCAGACGGGAATTTGTCCTCATCCTGACCATCCAGCCATTCTTGAACCAGATCTATGATATTCTTACCTTCACTGGAGTAATTATCGAAATCACACAATACAGAAAATTTCCTTTGTGACTCGGCGTTACTTTGTATTAAGGTGGTAGGCTCTGTCTCCGTATAATCACTAGCCAACTTATATGTAAAATCAATCCTAGAATCCACCAAAGAGTTTTTATCCAATATAGTCCTGGTCTCTATCCTCTCGATATCATCACATCCACTAGGGAAATCGGGAGCCTTTATACCGTCTTGATCCTCCGGCAATGATATAGCAGCGCATAACTCGTCAGTAATACCTACATTAGATTCTATGATATCACACAGGTTCTCTATATTATCAGCGATATAATCAATAGCATCATCTACCGTAACATCTTCCCCCATCGTATTGATAACGAATTGGGTCTCTCCTACCGTGGCATATTCCTGCTCTACATATCTAAGCTGCTTGACATCTAACTGATTCTTACATTCTCCTCCAAAATCATCAAATCCCCAAGATGGGTCGTTTATGATCTTTGCCGTATTCTTAAACTGCCAAAGATGACGGCGGCTGTTCCCGGCGCACTGCGGGTTGTTCTCCAGCACCGACGCAGCCGACAGGTCGTCAGAGTTACCGTCCTCATCAACGATAACCTCCATCTCCTCCCTTGTGGCCGGACGAGGGATAAGCGGGAATCTAGCTGTCCTGTATCCCGTATTGGTAAAGAACCTTATACCCAACGGATATACCTCGTCACGCATGAAAGAGGCGTATTTAGAGCAAGCCACACCGTCTTTATACAAATTCTCCGTGGCTATAGATGTCTGCCATTTAACGAAATGACCCAAGAAGTTAACGACCGGTTGAAGATTCCATTCATTCTCCACGGTCAAGCCGTATTGAAGAAGACGATTCCCGACAGACGTCATGCCTCTGGCTGTCTTATATACCGGTATTTCCTTGGATAACTTCTCCATGGTCGTACGCTCGCTATACTGATCCGTAAGGTAATAGATGGTCCTTTCCGTTATCGGATGTATACCTTCTATGAAATACTCAAGAACCGGGCTTTGCTCGCCATTATATCCAACGGTGTTCTGTATAACACCTACCTTATAATGAGATACCTGCTTATCTATATTGGATACAGTAAGCCGGATACCCATGTTGGTTGATTTGCCCCATAAGCCATCACGAATGACTATATCCTGACGATCGAATATCATGATAGGGTTGGTCAATGAGCAATATCCGGTCTTCTCTATCCCGAACTCATCGCACAACGCCACGCAGAACTGGTAGGTCCCGGCACGCAGGCTTCCCCCGAACTCCACGACCTCAGGCTCCACGCACGGGGCCGTCAGCAGCGGGAATACCAGTAGCTTCTCGCAAGCCAGCCTACACCTCTCTATTGGCTTATCATCCCCACATGTCTTATATCCATGATAATGATACCAGAAGTCACCATCATCATCCGGATTAAGTGCCTTGTCAACCATAACATATCGCTGGGGGTTATATCCATCAGTCCAGTATATCACCTTACCACACTTCTCATCCTTGATCTCTATATCAAAGATCGGGTGATGAATGGAAAAGTTAAGACAAGGATCATCGGTCCCATCCTCTATCAACACCTCCATCAAATCACATATCTCATCGAAACGACCATCCGACTCCTCAAGCCTCTCGCCAAGGATACGATGAATATCTTTCCCTGATCCCGCTAATTGATCCTCTACGGTCTTGACATAATCCAATGACCTCATGAACGTGATCTTAGAGGTGTTGTTATCAGGATTCACCAGAAAGAAATAAGTGTTATCACCAGCTATATCATTCTTATACCCAATAACCTTATAGCCATCAAATCGCTTACATAAAAGGGTACTAGGCTCGTTCTGGATCTTAAGCTGGCTTCCATCGTCACCCTCTATGGTAGCGTTCAAGGCGAAACTATATTCAGACGGGGATAGATCCTGTGGATGCTTATCCCTGTTCATCCCGGAATCGGGAACCGCTATATTAGAATTATTTTGCACGATGTTATGTTTTTCGCAAATATAGCAAATCCGCCAGATAATCACTTATGTGGCGGATTCTAATAAACTGTACGTATTATGCAAAACATTCAAATCGCACAAAAATAGAAAATCCTTCTGACTCTTACAAGCCAGAAGGAAAATCTAAACACTTTGCAACGTTTACCCCTAATGAAAATACAAAAACATAATAATTATGGATTTTTCCCCATGTAGCTTGATTGCTTGTCGGCGTCCTCTACGGATATGTAGAAGAACCCGTTAGTCACGTATCTCTCATTGACGTCCACAAAATCAGTAGATCCTTTGTCCACCCCTTTCTTCGATCCCTCATCACACACAGCGACCAGACTATTAAAGTCATTGGAATAACCTACGACTACACCGTGCATATCCCGATTTCGAGGATCGAATACGTACCTCATCTTACACCTATCGTAAGCTAACTCTAAAGAGCTTTTGCTTAGCCTCTCATCTAATCCAGCACCCGCTACCAAGGCCAAAACGCTCTTTGATATGTCACTCATGGTGGTATCCTTGGCCGGAGCCTTAGGTATAGAAACGCCTTCCATGACAAAATCCAACGCCTTATCTACAAGACCATCGAAATCATCATCTCTTATATAATCCTTAAGCACCTCCAGTATATATAACCGGACATGGAGTTCGTTATTGACATCATTCAATGTAATCATAATACTAGTTTTTGGCAAAGCTAGATTATTTCTGTGCAATAAAAGATCAAATATGTCATAAGCGAAGGACTAAAAAAATAAAAACTCCCCCATCCTCACGGACGAGAGAGCTGATAGATATTTGTATTATGAAAAAGAATAATCACTCACCTATTCTTACAATACAGTCACGAGACTCCTTGTTATAAATCATCGTACCTACCTTAGAATACAAGGTCTTTATATTTTGCCAATTATCCTCGCCGTGAGCGGATACGTTAGTAGGGGCATCACCGGTATAAACCTCCTCACCTCCTATGTTGACAAAATCATATCCACGTTTCTCCATCGTTCCGCCCTTATAAGCTGTAAATTTGATAGTTACATTCCCTCTTTCTCGACCGCCATACCAGTTGCCGTATATACCACATCTGATCTCAAGAGGTAATTTATCGTAATTATCGCCATCCAATAACGGCCCCATCTGGATCAAAGCTGCCTCATTACCTGATTCCATGTTATCACCACCGTGGATAAGATAATCACCTACCCGCTCCTGCGTGGTCTGGTACTGTTTACTCCAACCAACCAGCTTGCCGTCCACGTCCGGGAGGCCGGTGTTGTCGAAGCCGGTTGCCGTGTCGAAGTCAATGCCGTCCTCGTCAGCCCAGATATACCTAAGCACAAGGAAATCGAACTCAGGGATGATCACCACCGGAACCGACTCCTGCCTGCACACGAACGTCTTTTCTTCCTTGGTGCTTTCTTTAATCACCTTAAACGTAACTTCCCGTATCTCACCGGTCTCGTTAACATCAGCGGTAACCTTAACCTCAGCGGGACCAGTACCACTTATCTTATCTAAATGCATCCAATCTGCCATATCATCGTATTTTGTTAAACCATTTTAATATACTTATCAAAAGCGTTAGGCCACATCCGCTCATAAGACAACATCCTCCTCCTATTATCCTCAGCCAGTTCCCGATAATCATTCAAGGTAATCATCGACATCTTAAGCTCCTTCATAGCCCTAGCGAACTTACCCGGTTCTTGCTGAGCGTATAATTTGTAAGCGTCACCAGCGCCTTGTATCAAGCCATTAACGGCGGCGTTCTCGAAGATCTTCATCTTGATATACGTCTCGACATAATCCTCAAGATAACCTAACGCCGTTTCAGGTATATATGGGAGACCGTCATCATCCTTGGGTGTAGCACGATATATGATGTAAATAAATCCATCAAACCCGGTATACATAGTATTGCCGGATATAGTTATATCATAATTATCCCAATCGTACTTATCCCGATATTTGTCGGCGGCGCAATCACGCCTCAGTCCTCGACCTATAGACAGCCTTACGGGATGATGGTAATGAAATCGAACCTCGTGAGACCCGATATATATCCTCTCCGTGATCGTCTTCTCAAACTCCTCCTTACAGCACTCGGTGCAGGAGTTCCAACGGAAACCGCGCTCGGTGCGCTCGACCCAGCCGATCTCGTGTTGGAGGTCAGCCTTAGCCTTGTCGCCGCCAGGAATCTCACAGATAAGAGGCTCACACCTATAGGCGTCAAGCATGTCGAAAAAATCGGAAGGCAATACCGCTTGTTTGTTGTTGGTCTTGACAACCGCCTCGGACATGACCGCTATAACACCCCCGAACCTTTTCAAGGCGATCTCAGCCCACCTATAAACAGACGAGGTATCTATAGCCCCGCTATCATCGTATTTATGTAAATCGGCCTTGATCTCGGCCAATAGCCCTTTTATAGTCATATTTAAGTCTTTTGCACAAAGATATGTATTTGAATCCGTGATACAAAAAAAATCCAGTCTACCCTCACGAGCTAACTGGATCACAAAAACTTCTACGATTAATTTATAAAGCCCATGCTTTTAAACATAGAACCAAATTCTTTTCTGATCATCAATATATTTTTTTTAAGGTAATTATATACTAGTTTACACCTATATTATTATATTTGCGTCGTAAATATAGTTAAAATGGTTTCATATAAATACAACATATATCGTTCTAATAAAACGAAGTATCTCGACAAGATGCTTCGAGAATGTTGTTTTGTATGGAATCACGCCCTAGCTTTACAACGTAGATTCTACAAACTGTTTGGAAAATATATTTCTGTAGGCAAAATGCAAAAACACTTTGCTAAACGAATTAAAAGGAATTTACTTCATTCACAAACAGTTCAAGAAATACTACAACGATTAGACTCTTCATATAACCGATTCTTCAAAAAGCTGGCAAAACGACCTCCTAAATTCAAACGCACTGAGTGTTTCAATTCCTTTGTTTTTAAACAAGGTGGATATACTCTAAACGATAATACATTCACCATAAATAAAGGTGAGAAACGGTTTAGGTTTTCGTTCTCCCGTCCTTATGAAGGGAAAATAAAGCAAATTAGAATAAAAAAAGAAACCTGTTCCAGATATAGCTTGATAATCGTTACTGACTATAATCCCTTATCATCTTATAGAAAGACACATAATGGTGCATCTGTAGGATTAGATTTTGGTTTGAAAACGTATTTGACGGCCAGTGACGGGAACAACATTGTTTCTCCTTTGTTTTTCAAGACATTTCAAAATAAGATTAAGAAGCAAAACAAACGGCTTTCAAAAGCTCAAAGAGGATCTAATAACCGAAAGAGAAGGTTATTTGAGTTACAACAAACGTATCGTAAGATTCGGGATTTACGTAATGATTTTCAATGGAAATTAGCTCACGAATTATGTAAGCAATATGATTTTATTTTCCTTGAAACACTTAACATCGAATCCATGAAACGTTTGTGGGGTAAGAAAATCAGTGACTTATCTCATTCGGAATTTATTAGTAAACTAATGTACGTAGCAACTAAATATGGAACTACTGTTCATCAAATAGATCGTTGGTATCCTTCTTCAAAGACTTGTGAATGTGGGTTTGTTAATAAAAACTTGTCGTTACGCGACCGCACATGGTGTTGTCCAAAATGCGAGTCTATCAACGACCGTGATTTTCTTGCTTCTAAAAATATACTCAGGAAGGGCATTTCCGAATTGGAGAGCAAGAGTAATTCCAGTGATAGTAATATCGGGGTTTCTTGCGTTTGTATCCAAGAATCCCATTTGCTTTAGTGATGGGAGTATGTCAAAGTTTATAAACCCATTTAACTCCAAATACCTTACTCTCCGATTCAACCTCCCGGTACAAGAACTTATATCTCCTACCTGATTCCATAGCCAACCTACACTCCCTGTTCAACGCCGGAGAAATATAGAGATGGAAATACTTGTTCCGAGGCATAAAATCAATACACGTATGGACATAAGAATATCCACCCGTTCCACGTCTGTTAATAGTACCGGTAAGCTTATTCAGATATATCTTACGATTAGGATTTATCTTATGGCACAGATAACCGATGTTGTTTATATAAACCCCACCCTCATTCTCCAGATACTTATCACGTATGACCTTCCAGATCAACGACTGACATTCAAGAATATCATTCTTCTCCACGATCGTATGCTTCCTCCTCTTTCCGTTCTTAGACATAATAGACCTGTAGAACCGAAGAAAGTATTGATCAAGTATTTTAAACGACTTAACTTTCATGCCACAAATATAACAATTCTATCCTAATTCGAGTAATATTTAGATGACTTTTGGTGTGAGTGTAACGGTGATAAGGCCGCACTTACCGCCGCTGCACAGGCTGACGCACAGAG